>Ga0209437_100181_pt1 | contig 132953 bp, 118 predicted proteins | sample AraplaL_Cvi_mTSA_FD_184266 | JGI IMG/M metagenome (GOLD analysis project Ga0209437, IMG submission 184266) | Arabidopsis root microbial communities from the University of North Carolina, USA - plate scrape CL_Cvi_mTSA (SPAdes) (version 2) | ecosystem: Host-associated > Plants > Roots >...
CGCCGCCGCCCTCGTCAGTGATCGGGCTTATAGACCCTACCCATCGAACTAGTCAACACTGACGCTGTAAAAATTCTGACATTTTTATAACATAATGATTTTAAACGGAAATTTGAAGGGATGGGGAAAATACAGCAGATTTCTACCGGATTGGATATGTTTTCCGGATTCATTTTACGCCTTTCGCAAGAATCGTCCGGATTGCCTTCCCAAACCGGCGCAAATCGCGCCGCCTGCGCAGACCCCCAGCCTCTCATTGCCAGCAAAACGCCCAGGACCTAATAGAGATCAAACGAACAGGGGAAGCAAAGCATGTTGCTTCTTCGCAAGGAGCGGGCGCAAACGGGTTTGCCACACGAATCCGGCACCACGCTATATAGAGCGATATGGAGCCAGCAGGCGTGACATATAAAGTGCCTCCATTGCCGGAGCTTCCGGTCTCGCATGTGCTTGGCGATATCGGCACTGCGCTTTCCGGCCATGGGCGTGCGGTGCTGTCCGCGCCGCCCGGCGCCGGCAAGACGACGCTGGTGCCACTTTATCTTCTGGGGCAGCCATGGCGCGGCGACGGCAGAATCATCCTTCTCGAACCCCGGCGCCTAGCGGCAAGAGCCGCCGCCGCCCGCATGGCCTCGTTACTCAACGAGCAGGTGGGTGACACTGTCGGCTATCGCATGCGGCTCGACAACCGCATCTCCTCCAGGACCCGGATCGAAGTGGTGACGGAAGGCGTGTTCGCGCGGATGATCCTCGACGATCCCGAACTCTCGGGCATTTCGACCGTCATCTTCGACGAATTCCACGAGCGCTCCCTGGACGCCGATTTCGGCCTGGCGCTGGCGCTCGACGTGCAATCGGCATTGCGGGACGATCTGCGTATTCTTGTTATGTCTGCGACGCTCGATGTCGAGCGTGTCGCCAGCCTGCTCGGGCAACCGCCTGTTATCGAAAGCATGGGTCGCAGCTTTCCGATCGACATCCGCCATCAGGATAGGCCGGCGGGAGAGCGGATCGAGGATACGGTGACGCGGGCTATCCTCGATGCGCATGCCAGCGAACAGGGGTCTATCCTCGCCTTCCTTCCGGGACAGGCCGAGATCACTCGGACGGCGGAGAGGCTTCAAGGCCGGTTCGGACCGGAGACGGTAATTGCGCCACTCTATGGCAATCTTAGCCAGAAGGAACAGGATGCGGCTATCCGGCCTGCACCGCAGGGCACGCGCAAGATCGTGCTTGCGACCTCGATCGCCGAAACCTCTATCACCATCGACGGCGTCCGTATCGTCATCGACAGCGGCCAGCAGCGGCTACCCGTTTTCGAGGCCTCGACCGGTATCACGCGCCTCGAGACGGTGCGGGTGTCGCGTGCCTCCGCCGATCAGCGCGCCGGCCGCGCCGGGCGAACCGAGCCAGGCATTGCCATTCGCCTTTGGCATCCCGGCCAGACGGCGGCACTCCCCGCGTTTACGCCGCCGCAGATTCTTTCCAGCGATCTCTCGGGCCTGGCGCTCGACCTCGCGCATTGGGGCGTGCAGGACCCCTCGACGCTTGCCTTCGTCGACCAGCCGCCGGCAACCACGCTCGCGGAAGCACGGACACTCTTGCGGCAACTGGGAGCACTCGACGCTGAAAACGGACTGACGGCGCATGGCCGGCTGATGCGCGAGCTCGCTCTTCCGCCTCGCCTGGCGGCCATGGTGATCTCGGCTGCAGAATTCGGCCAGGGACGCGAAGCGGCATTGCTGGCTGTGCTGCTGACCGAGCAAGGGCTTGGCGGCCAGAGCATCGATCTCGAAGAAAGACTGCGCCGCTTCAAGACGGAAAAGGGCGAGCGGGCGGAAGCCGCCCGCCGGCTGGCCGGGCGGCTTGCATCTGCTGCCGGCGGCAAAGGCGCCGCTTCCTCCACCTCCCCCTTAGCGGGTTCGTTGCTGCTGCATGCCTTTCCCGATCGCATCGCCCTGCAGCGCGGCGGGCGCGGCCGTTTTGTCATGGCCAATGGGCGGGGCGCCGAACTGCCGGAGACCGAACGGCTTGCCGGCTCGCAGATGCTCGTGATCGCCGATCTCACCGGCCGGGCGGCGCAGGCACGTATTCTCGCGGCGGCGGAGATTTCGCGTGCTGATGTCGAAGACCATCTGCCAGGCGAGATACGCACCGAAGATCAGAGCTTTTTCGACAAAGCGAGCCGCCAGGTGCGGGCGCGGCGAGCGACGAGGCTCGGCGCCATCATCTTCGAGGAGACGCCTCTGCCCCGCCCCTCCGGCGAGCAGGCTGCCAAAGCACTGGCCGAGGGCATTCGCGAGCTTGGGGTCGATGTGCTGCCTTTTTCCAAGGAAGCGGCGCAGCTGCGCGACAGGATCGGCTTCCTATATAGAACGATCGGCGATCCCTGGCCTGACATGAGCGACGAAGCGCTGCTTGCGCGGCTCGACGAATGGTTCACGCCTTTTCAAAGCGAGGCGCGCGGTCTTTCCGATATTTCGATCGGGGGCCTTTCCAATGGGCTGATGGCGCTGGTGCCGCATGAGCTGCAGCGCGATCTCAGCCGAATGGCGCCGACGCATTTCGAGGCGCCGACCGGCCAGCGTCACCCCATTCAATATGACGGCGAGGAGCCACTCCTCACCATTCGCGTGCAGGAGCTGTTCGGACTGAAGCAGCATCCGGCCGTCGGCGGCGGCAGACTGCCGCTCCTGCTGGAGTTGACATCGCCGGCCCACCGACCGATCCAGACGACGCGCGACCTGCCCGGCTTCTGGGCGGGATCCTGGAAGGATGTGCGTGCCGACATGCGCGGGCGCTATCCGCGGCATCCCTGGCCGGAAGATCCGGCCGATGCCTTGCCGACCACGCGCGCCAAGCCAAGGGGGACCTGACAATGGCACGATTCTTCCGGGGATTGGAAAAGCTGTCCGAGGCCGAGATCCGGGCACAGGACGACCATCACAGCAGCCGGCGGGTGAGGCTGCAGACGCTGGTGCGCCTGCGCTGGCTTGCGGTCGGCGGTCAGACTGTCACCGTCATGATCGTCGCCTTCTGGCTGAAATTCCCCATGCCGCTGATGCCGTGCTGCGTACTGATCGCCTGTCTGGCCTGGATCAACTTCTTCCTCACCCTGCGTTTCCCCCCGACGCACCGGCTGGAGCCGCCGGCCGCCTTCGCGCTGCTCGGCCTCGATCTTCTGCAGCTCAGCGGCCTGCTGCTGATCACCGGCGGGCTCGCCAATCCCTTCTCGGTGCTGGTCTGCGTGCCCGTCATCATTTCCTTCGCCTCGCAGCCGATCCGCTACAGCGTGACGCTGATTGCGCTTGCGATGATCTGCATCACCGGGCTTGCCTTTTCCCCCTTCCCCCTTCCCTGGTACGAAGGCGTCGCCGTAAACGTTCATAGCGTCATGCAGTTAGGCGTTTGGTGCTCGATCGCCTCGACCATGGCCTTTGCTGCCTTCTACGCCTATCGCGTCTCGATGGAGGCGTCGCAGCTTGCCGATGCCCTTTCGGCAACCGAGCTGGTGCTGCAGCGGGAGAAGCATCTGTCGCAGCTTGACGGACTGGCGGCTGCGGCTGCGCACGAGCTCGGGACGCCGCTTGCCACCATCAGCGTCGTCGCCAAGGAGATGGAACGCGAGCTGCGCGAGGACGACCGTTTTCGCGAGGATGTGGCGCTGCTGCGCAGCCAGAGCGAAAGATGCCGCGACATCCTGCGGCGGCTGACGACGCTTTCCTCGGAAGACGAAGCGCATATGCGGCGGCTGACGCTGTCTTCGATGATGGAAGAGATCATTGCTCCCCATCGCGAATTCGGCATTGCGCTGGAGCTGATCGAAAAGAGCCCGCGCGCCGGCGAGCCGGTACTGTCGCGCAATGCCGGCATCATGTACGGGCTCGGCAATCTGATCGAGAACGCCGTCGACTATGCCCGCAAGACGGTGACCGTCACCGTGGAATACACGGCCGACGTGCTGACGATCGTCATCGAAGACGACGGCAGCGGCTATTCGCCCGAAATCCTGGCACGGATCGGAGAGCCCTACGTCACGTCCCGGCAGCGCGACGATACGGCCGGGGGCCTCGGGCTTGGCCTGTTCATTGCCAAGACGCTGCTGGAGCGCTCCGGCGCCGCACTCTCCTTCACCAACCGCGATCCGGAAACGCCGGGAGCTCGCGTCCGCGTCGAATGGCCGCGCGTATTGATCGACAGTAATTCGACAAAATGATTTTGACGGCTTACAACAGCCTTGGTCAAAATCGGTAGAATATGCAGGCGGATGGTCGCCGGGATAGAAGATAGAATGACGGAAAAAGAGATCGCTGCCCCACACGTCGGGGATAAGGATGCCGCGGCCTATATCGGCGCGGATGCGACACTGCTGATCGTCGATGACGACGGCCCCTTTTTGCGCCGGTTGGCGCGCGCAATGGAAACACGCGGCTTCGTGGTGGAGACGGCGGAATCGGTGGCGGAAGGCGTCGCCAAGACCAAGGTGAACCCGCCGAAATATGCAGTCGTCGACCTTCGCCTCGGCGATGGCAACGGCCTCGAGGTCATCGAGGCGATCCGCCAACGGCGCGATGATACGCATATCGTCGTCTTGACTGGGTACGGCAACATCGCGACAGCCGTCACTGCTGTCAAATTGGGTGCAATCGACTATCTGGCAAAGCCCGCCGACGCCGACGACGTCTTTGCGGCCCTAACGCAACGTCCCGGCGAAAAGGCCGAGGTGCCCGAGAACCCGATGTCGGCGGACCGCGTGCGCTGGGAGCATATCCAGCGCGTCTACGAAATGTGCGAGCGCAACGTTTCCGAGACGGCACGCCGGCTCAACATGCATCGCCGCACGCTGCAGCGCATTCTCGCCAAGCGCGCGCCGAAATAAAGCGTTTCCTGGAAGCGCTCCCCCGCTTGGGCGGTTATTCCGAGGCGAAGGACTTGCCCGTCGCCCATTCGGCCAGCAGCAGGCGCTGAGCTGCCGCGCGGGAGAAGTTCAGCGTCACCGATTTGCGTGTCGCCGGCGGAAGACGATGCTCCGGCGCCTCGCGGATCATGTGGGCGCCGTAGCCATCCGACAGAAAGAGCCCGCACTCCTCCGGAAATATATCCAGCGGCACGTCCTTGTGGGTGGCGAAAAACAGCCGGTCACAGTGCTGCCGGTATTCGGGCCATTTGCGGTCGACGCGAAAATCCTCGATCGAGGTCTTGATCTCGATGATCCAGATCTCGCCTTTCTCGGAAATGCTGATGAGGTCGGCCCGGCGGCCGCTGGCAAGCGGCAACTCCGGCAAGATGGCATGGCGCATCTCATGCAGTAAAAGTTGCACACCCTTGCGTACAAGCATGGCCCGCTCCGACTGCCGGCCATCTATTAACGGATTGTTATTGTAAACGTTCAAAATCGTCATGAATTGCCTCAAGGACACGGCAAGCATTGTTGCAAAAAAACCATGTCTCTCTAATTTGCGCGGCGACTGTATTTTGTAGCGCCAGAGCAGCTTGCAAAGTTTAGTTTAATGGAAAATAAACCGTAGACAACGATGGTATATAGCCATCCGATCCCTGCCACGAAATTTCAAGAGACTTCCATGCGCATCCGTAATGCTATGACCGCACTCGGCCTTGTCGCAATGCTCGCATCGGCTGGCTATGCCACCACTGCCGCAGCCGCGCCGACCGCTACCGCAAAATCCGCCGCAGAGACCATCAAGACGTTCGATGGCGACTATGGCATCACCAGCGATAACGGCTTCCAGCTGCCGGCGATCCCGATCCAGAAGGTGAAGCCGCAGTTCCGCCGCCAGATCGTCGAGTACAAGTCCGACGAAGCTGAAGGCACGATTATCGTCAACACCCGCGAGCGCCATCTCTATTACATCCTCGGCAACGGCGAAGCGATGCGTTACGGCATCGGCGTTGGCAAGCAGGGCTTCTCCTGGTCGGGCACCGCCTATGTCGCCTGGAAGCAGGAATGGCCGAGCTGGCATCCGCCGAAGGAAATGGCCGTTCGCCGTCCTGAAATCGCAAAATATGTCGACGGCGGCATGAACCCGGGTCTCTCGAACCCGCTCGGTGCTCGCGCCATGTACCTGTACAACGAAAAGGGCCAGGACACGCTGTTCCGCCTGCACGGCACGCCGGAATGGGCTTCGATCGGCACGGCCGCTTCGTCCGGCTGCATCCGCCTGATCAATCAGGATGTGATCGACCTCTACAGCCGCGTTCTGCCGGGTCACAGCACCAAGGTCATCGTTATCCAGTAATACGCTGGCATCGGGATTGAAAAAGGCCGCCGGATCGCGATCCGGCGGCCTTTTTGTTTGGGGAATTCCGGGGCGACGCTACGCCGCTTCACCCGCCCTCTTCCTTCGAGGCCCCGCCTTCGGCTGCGCGCCTCAGGATGAGGGCTGATCTCCTCCCCTCGCCACAAGGGCCTCTCCACCCAATCCTGAGACGCCTTGCCGTCAAAGCGTCAGCGCAGACGACAAGGCCTCGAAGGATCGAGATGAACCCTCACGGACAGAAAGATCAGCCCGCCTGCTTTGCCTTCAGTTCGATACGGCGACGATGCAGAACCGGTTCCGTATAGCCATTCGGCTGCTCGCGTCCCTTGAGCACGAGATCGAGAGCTGCCTGGAAGGCGACGGAGCCGTCGAAATTGCCTGACATGGCGATGTAGTTGGGATCATCGGCATTCTGCTGGTCGACGACGGCGGCCATGCGCTTCATCGTCTCGATGATCTGCGCCTCGCTGATGACCTTATGGTGCAGCCAGTTGGCCATGTGCTGCGCCGAGATGCGCAGCGTGGCGCGGTCTTCCATCAGGCCGATATTGTTGATGTCTGGCACCTTCGAGCAGCCGACGCCCTGATCGACCCAGCGAACGACGTAGCCGAGAATGCCCTGGCTGTTATTGTCGATCTCGCGCTGGATTTCCTCCGGCGTCCAGTTCGGCCGCGAAGCGACCGGCACGGAGAGGATATCGGAAAGCTTGGCGCGGGCGCGGCTCTTCAGGCTCTTCTGCACGTCGGCGACGTTGACGCGGTGATAGTGCGTGGCGTGCAGCGTCGCAGCCGTCGGCGACGGCACCCAGGCGGTGTTGGCGCCTGCCTTGGGATGGGCGATCTTCTGCTCCAGCATGGCCGCCATCAGGTCCGGCATGGCCCACATGCCCTTGCCGATCTGCGCATGGCCGGACAGGCCGCATTCGAGGCCGATATCGACGTTCCAGTTCTCGTAAGCGCCGATCCAGGCGGCCTGCTTCATGTCGCCCTTGCGGATCATCGGGCCGGCTTCCATCGAGGTATGGATCTCGTCGCCGGTGCGGTCGAGGAAGCCGGTGTTGATGAAGACGACGCGTTCGCGGGCGGCGCGGATGGCTTCCTTGAGGTTGACCGTGGTGCGGCGCTCCTCATCCATGATGCCCATCTTCATCGTCTTTCTGGGCATGCCGAGCAGGTCCTCGACGCGCGAGAAGATATCGACGGCGAAGGCGACTTCTTCCGGTCCATGCATCTTCGGCTTGACGACATACATCGAGCCGGTGCGCGAGTTCTTGCGGCGGCCATTCGGGCCGATATCGTAGAGCGCGATCAGGCCGGTGATGACCGCATCCATAACGCCTTCCGGCACCTCGTTGCCATCGCGGTCGAGGATAGCCGGATTGGTCATGAGGTGACCGACATTGCGTACCAGCATCAGCGAGCGGCAATGCAGGTCGAACGTGCTGCCGTCCGGCGCGGTATAGGTGACGTCGGGATTGAGGCGGCGCGTAAAGGTCTTGCCGCCCTTGGCGACTTCTTCCGTCAGATCGCCCTTCATCAGGCCGAGCCAGTTGCGGTAGACCTCGGCCTTGTCCTCGGCATCGACGGCCGCGATCGAATCTTCGCAATCCATGATCGTGGTGATGGCCGATTCCAGGCGGACATCGGAAATGCCGGCCGGATCCGACTTGCCGATGGTCGTGCTCGCATCGATGACGATTTCGATATGGATACCGTTCTGCTTCAGCAGGATATGCGTCGGGCTGGCCGGAGCACCGAGGTAGCCGGCGAAATGGCTGCCATCGGCCAGCTTGGTCGCGCCGCCCTTGGTCGCAATCGCCAGGGCGCCATCCTTCACGGCAAGGCCGGTAACATCCTTCCAGTTGGCGCCGGCGAGCGGCACTGTCGAATCGAGGAAATCGCGAACCCAGGCGATGACCTTTTCGCCGCGCTTGGGATTATATCCCTTGCCCTTCTCGGCGCCGTCGGTCTCGGGAATGGCGTCGGTGCCGTAAAGCGCGTCATAGAGCGATCCCCAGCGTGCATTGGCGGCATTCAGCGCATAGCGCGCATTCATGACGGGAACGACGAGCTGTGGGCCAGCAATGTGAGAGATTTCCGGATCGACATTGGTCGTCGAGACCGCAAAGGACGGGCCGTCCGGCACGATGTAGCCGATTTCGCGAAGGAAGGTCTCGTAAGCGGCGAGATCGACCGGCGCGCCATTCTTGCGATACCAGTCGTCGAGGGCCGCCTGCAAGCGGTCACGCTTGCCGAGAAGTTCTCTATTCCTCGGCGCGAGATCGTGGACGATCTCGGAGAAGCCTGCAAAAAACCTCTCGGCGTCCACGCCCGAGCCAGGAAGAGCTTCCTTGACGAGAAAATCATAAAGTACCGGTTCGATCTGTAGACCGTTCTTTTCAATGCGGCTCATGCCAAATACTCCTCAAGGCCGTTTCACGGCTCAACTTTCATATGCTGCCACTTTGCGGGTTGTTTCGCTCTCCGTCAATTTGGCAATAATTCGAAAGATTTATGCAGCACGGGAAACAATAGCCGGCAACAATCGGAAAGTGTCAAAAAAGCCAAGTGGTTCAGTTTTTCGCTGAAACGTTGAACCGCTCCATCTCTTTGAAGCTACGCATCAGGCTTTCCGAAAATGGTGTCAGATTTTCGGGCCGATGCTGTAAAATGCTCTATCGCCGTGTCACGCGCATCGGCAATCCGCCGCGCGGCTGGGTCGTCAGCTTCTGCACCGGCCAGGGATCCGTGCCGTCGATCGCATCGAAACGAAAACGCCGCATCATTACGGCAAGGGCGATAACCGCTTCCTGCAGGGCGAAGGTCGCACCGATGCAGACCCGCGGGCCGGCGCCAAAGGGAAGATATTGGAAGCGGTTGATCTTGGCGCGGTTCTCCGGAAGAAAGCGCTCGGGCATGAAGGCGCGCGGCTTTTCCCAGTAGAGCACATGGCGATGCAGGGTCCACGGCATGATCAGCACGGTGATCCCCTTCTCTATCGTCACACGCTCGCCCTCGGGGCTCGTCCATTCGTCATCGGTGATGGCGGCGCGATTGATCGACGGCGCCGGCGGATAAAGGCGCATCGCCTCTTCGAAAGAGGCGCGAACATAGGGCATCAGATCAAGCCAGGCGACCGGCTCGGCATCGGTTGCCAGCACCCGGTCGATTTCCTCTTCCATGGCCTGGCGGATATGCGGGCTTTTGGCGACGCAATAGAGCGTCCAGGCCAGGGCGCGGGCCGTCGTCTCATGGCCGGCGCCGATGAAGGTGAGGATATTGTCCTCGATCTCCTCCATCGTCAGCCCGTCGGGACCGGCTTTTTCCAGAAGCAAGGTCAGGAAGTCGTCCGGTGCACTCGCGCGATCGCTGCGCATCTTTTCCAGGCGCTGGTCCATGGTATTGCGGACAATGCCGCGAAACTTGTCGAGCATGCGCTGACCGCCGATGCGGGTGAAGCGCGGCACCCAGGACGGCGCGCGCAGGAGATCCATCGGATCGACACGGCCCATGCGATGCAGCAGCTCGTTGACATCGTCGGAAAAACTCGTGCTTTCGGTGACGATCTCGCCCGAGAACAAGGTTTCGGCCAGAATGACGAAGGTCAACTCGGTCATATCGGCACCGATATCAAACACCGCGCCGTCGCCGTCGACATCATCGTATTTGTGCAGGTATTCCAGGCTCTGGCTCAGCATCTGGCCGGCGAAGCCCTGAGCGTGGCGCGGCGTAAAGACCGGAGCCACGGCCTTGCGCGAGCGCTTCCAAACAGGGCCTTCCGCCGTCAACAATCCATCACGCAGGATCGGCCGAAGCACCAACTGGCGGATGTCGGCCATGCGATAGTTGGCTGAATTGTCGACCAGAATATGCTTGATCAGGCCGGGATCATTGACGATCAGCGTTCGCTCGTTGAAGAACTTCGTCTTGATCCAGGGCAGCGTGTAGGAAGGCTCTCCCCAAAGCTCCAACGGATTGCGCAGGATGGTCTTGATGATCGTCCATCGCGATGGCGGGACGGTGCGCGGGATAGGCGCCGGTGGGGAGAAGGCTTCCGGAAACATGTCCATGGGATCCATTCTCCTCAAAAATCGGGCCATTGATGATCATTGCGACAGGAGCGGCGCATCCATCCGATATGGTGAACGCCGCTCCCGAAATCCAGACGGTAAAAGGTCGCGCTAAACGCTTTGGATCTTTGCTCTGGTGCAGCTCGTTGCCGCAAAACCGCTGCACGCTTCTACGCGACATGCTTTACAACAGCGACTTCAGATCACTCAGCTTATTGTTGATGAGCCAGCCGTAATAATTCTCTTCCGGCCAGATCGGCTGGGAAGAGCCACGATTCTTGGCGGCGAGGGCCGCGGCGCGGCGGCGCGAATTACCGAGATTGTAGAGGGTCGCGGTAACGCCCGGATTGCCTGAAATATCCATGCCGGCGATCGAGCGATAGTCATCGATCGACTTTCGGATCGCCGCGGCGACGAAAGCCAGCGACAGATCGGGATCCATGATCGCCTTGTAGACGCCGCCGGCATCCTTCTCATCCAGCTTCGGAATGCCTGATGTGCGGCTGACGAGATCGGAGAGTTCCAATGCCGTCAGCGGATTGACCTGGCCGAGACCAAAGGTCTGTCCGGCATAGAAGGGCTGGAAGAATACCGCGCTGAAGCGATTGTCGGGATAGGATTTTCCACCGACCGTCTTGCCGCGGAAATCGTCCTCCCACACATCTTCGCGGCAGATCCAGAGGCTGTAGGAGTCCTTCTTGCTCTTGCAGGCATCGAATTGCGGCCGGGCGACGAAATCGTCGACGTTTTCGCCGTTATAGGCGAAGCGGAAGTTCTGGCCGGCATAGGAGGCCGCCTTGACGTAGTAGGACTGCAGGCCGTCATAGGCGTCGACATTGTAGGTGTGCTCGCCGACCAATGCACCGATAATGTGGATGGGATCGATGCCGTAGGCGCGCGCCGTCGACTTGATCTTCGACATCAGCTTCTTGTCGGTCGCCAGCAGCTCTCGCACCTTCTGGTATTTTCGCTCGAAGGTGGAGCTGGTGCCGCGCGTGCGCCGGACGGAAGCGCCGGGGACCGGCGGCTGTTCGGCATTGCGGTTGCCTGGCGGCACTGCACTTGCCGCGTCCGCATAGGCGGGCACCCAAGCGAGGCTGACGACGGCCAGAAGAAGAGTGATCAGTATACGTCGCAAGATGGCTGTCCTGTCGAAGTTTCAACCGATGTTTCCGTGCGGTTGCCTGACGGATAATCTTGGCCGAATAAAGCCACCCGACACAAAGCAACAGGCCCCTAACTAGAAAGTTGGGGGCCTGTTGTCGAGTATTTACTGTTTTTGAGCGCCTTTATCAGTCCTGTTACAGGATGAAGCGGGACAGATCGGTGTTGGTTGCGAGATCGCCGACATGCTCGCGGACATAGGCGGCATCGATAGTCACCGAGACACCGGCACGGTCCGAAGCATTGTAGGAAATCTCGTCGAGCACGCGCTCCATGACCGTCTGCAGGCGGCGTGCGCCGATATTCTCGACGGTGGAGTTCAGATGCACGGCGACATCGGCAAGGGCTTCGATGGCATCGTCGGTGAAGTCGAGCTTCAGATCTTCCGTTTCCATCAGCGCCTTGTACTGGCGGATGAGGCTGGCTTCCGGCTCGGTCAGGATGCGACGGAAATCTTCCTTGGTCAGCGGCTTCAGCTCGACACGGATCGGCAGGCGGCCTTGCAATTCCGGCAAAAGATCCGACGGCTTGGAAACGTGGAAGGCACCGGAGGCGATGAAGAGGATATGGTCCGTCTTGACCGGGCCATACTTCGTCGAAACCGTCGTGCCTTCGACCAGCGGCAGCAGATCGCGCTGCACGCCTTCGCGCGAGACACCGGCACCCATGCCGCCGTCGCGGGCGGCGATCTTGTCGATCTCGTCGAGGAAGACGATGCCGTCATTCTCCGCCGAACGCACAGCTTCGCGCTGGATCGCCTCGTTGTCGATCAGCTTGTCGGATTCGTCGCGCACGAGTTCCTTGTAGGAATCCTTGACCGTGGTGCGCACCTTCTTGGTGCGGCCGCCCATCGCCTTGCCGAACATTTCCGACAGGTTGAGCACGCCGATATTGGCGCCGGGCATGCCGGGGATTTCGAAACCGCCGGGCATTCCGGAACCGGTATCGGCAACTTCGATGTCGATTTCCTTGTCATCGAGCTGGCCATCGCGCAGCTTCTTGCGGAAGCTGTCACGCGTCGCCGGCGATGCAGTCGCACCAACCAGGGCGTCTAACACACGCTCCTCGGCGCTCATATGCGCCTTGGCCTGCACCTCGGCGCGCTTCTTTTCACGCACCAGGCCGATGCCGACTTCGACGAGATCGCGGACGATCTGCTCGACGTCGCGGCCGACATAGCCGACTTCGGTAAACTTGGTGGCTTCAACCTTGATGAAAGGGGCGCCGGCAAGCTTGGCAAGGCGACGGGAGATTTCCGTCTTGCCGACGCCGGTTGGGCCGATCATCAGGATGTTCTTGGGCATGACTTCGTCGCGCAGATCGGGCTCGAGCTGCTGGCGGCGCCAGCGGTTGCGCAGGGCGATTGCCACTGCGCGCTTGGCTTCATGCTGGCCGACAATATAACGGTCGAGCTCGGAAACGATCTCGCGGGGGGAAAAAGTGGTCATTTCGTATGTTCCCTGTCAGGGCTAGAAACTATCAAGAGAGGAACGTCTTAGGCTTCGGCGTCCAGCGTTTCGACAACCACATTATGGTTGGTGTAGACGCAGATGTCGGCAGCGATGTCGAGGGCGCGGCGGGCGACATCTTCGGCCGACTTGTCGCTGTCCATCAGCGCGCGCGCGGCGGCGAGCGCATAATTGCCGCCGGAACCGATTGCCAGTGCGCCATGTTCCGGCTCGAGCACATCGCCGTTGCCGGTGATGGCGAGCGTGACGCTCTTGTCGGCAACCAGCATCATGGCTTCGAGATTCCGCAGATACTTATCGGTCCGCCAGTCCTTGGCGAGTTCGACGGCGGCGCGCATCAACTGGCCGGGATATTGTTCGAGCTTCTTTTCAAGGCGCTCAAGCAGCGTGAAGGCATCAGCGGTCGCGCCGGCGAAACCGGCGATGACATCGCCCTTGCCGATGCGGCGAACCTTGCGCGCATTGCCCTTCATTACGGTCTGGCCAAGGCTCACCTGGCCATCACCAGCCATCACGACCTTGCCGTTCTTGCGAATAGTCACGATTGTCGTCATTTAACACCTGTTTGCCCCCGTTCCGGCGGGCTTTCTGCCGGGCCGCGTTTCGGCCCCGTCAGCACCTATGTAAGAGTGCTTTCGACGATTGCAAATGGCAGCCATGCCGGTTTAATCCGTGCGAGCCGGCTAAAGGCGTAGGCCTCGCGCGTAACTTCTGGATATTTCCCGATACGCCTGATAAGGAACCCCCGTATTCCGATGGAGCATCCCATGGCAGAGACCGCAGCGAGCCGCACGGCAAGCGTTTCCCGCAAGACCAACGAGACCTCGGTCTCCGTTTCCGTCAACATCGACGGCAGCGGCAAATCGACGATTTCGACCGGTGTCGGCTTCTTCGACCATATGCTGGAACAGCTCTCGCGACATTCGCTGATCGACATGGAGATCGACACCAAGGGCGATTTGCACGTCGACGACCACCATGCCGTGGAAGACACCGGCATCGCGATCGGCCAGGCGATCGCCAAGGCGCTAGGCGACCGGCGCGGCATCACGCGCTATGCCTCGATCGACCTTGCCATGGACGAGACGATGACCAAGGCGGCCGTCGATCTGTCGGGCCGGCCCTTCCTCGTCTGGAACGTTTCCTTCAGCGCCCCGAAGATCGGCACCTTCGATACCGAGCTGGTGCGCGAGTTCTTCCAGGCTTTGGCGCAGAATGCCGGCATCACGCTGCATATCCTCAACCATTATGGCGCCAACAATCACCATATAGCCGAGACATGCTTCAAGGCCGTTGCACGCGCATTGCGCACCGCAACCGAGATCGATCCGCGGCAGGCAGGCCGGGTGCCCTCGACGAAAGGCACGCTCGCCTAAGCCCCAAAATGGGGAATTGAGGAAATGGCAAGCTATCTGATTTTGACTCCGCCAGGGACACCCAATCGATCCGAAGCATCGGATCGGTATCGCGACGGAACGCGATTCATCCGCGACGGCTTTTCGTGGAAAGCCTTCGTATTTCCAAGCCTGTGGATGCTCTATCACCGCCTCTGGCTGCACGCCGTCGCTGCCGTGCTGCTGCAGGGCTTCGCCCTGGAGCTGATGCGCCATTCGGGGTTTTTCATCGCCGGTGCCGCCATATGGCTCGGCGTTCACATCCTGGCGGGACTTGAGGGACCGGACGCTGCAGGACAGCGGCTGATCAACCGGGGCTGGAAGATAGAGAATCTCGTTTCTGCGCGCGACCTTGCGACAGCGGAAGAGATCCATTTTTCCCAGCTCGAGCAGGAGTCACAACCGGATATCCATCCAAGGAATTGGGATATTCCAGCACCCAATACCAATATCAGCCGCCCAGGCCCGAGCTTCGGTCTTCCCGGCTATGACGGAGGACGCTGACAATGCGCGTCGCGATTATCGACTATGGTTCCGGCAATCTGCGCTCGGCCACGAAAGCTTTCGAGCGCGCTGCCCGCGAGGCCGGCATCGACGCAGAGATTGACCTCACCGATGACGCCGAGCGCGTTGCCACCGCCGACCGCATCGTCCTTCCCGGCGTCGGCGCCTATGCCGATTGCCGCCGCGGCCTGGACGCAGTGCCTGGCATGGCGGAAGCGGTTATCGACGTTGTGGAGCATAAGGCCCGCCCCTTCCTCGGCATCTGCGTCGGCATGCAGCTAATGTCGTCGCACGGTCTGGAAAAGACCGTTACCCAAGGGTTTGGCTGGATCAAGGGCGACGTCAAGGAAATGACGCCGAGCGACCCTAGCCTCAAGATCCCACAGATCGGCTGGAATACGCTGGATCTGCGCCGTCCGCACGCCCTGTTCGACGGGATCGCGACCGGGCCTGACGGCCTGCACGCCTATTTCGTCCATTCCTACCATCTGGCTGCCGAACACGGCGACGATGTCATCGCGACGACGAGCTATGGCGGCTCGATGACCGCCTTCGTCGGCCGCGACAATATCGCCGGCGCGCAGTTCCATCCGGAAAAGAGCCAGAAACTCGGCCTTGCCCTGATCGCCAATTTCTTGCGCTGGAAGCCATAAGGCTCGCGCTCCAAGGACAGACACCATGATTCTTTTCCCCGCTATCGACCTAAAAGACGGCCAATGCGTGCGCCTGAAGCTCGGCGACATGGAGCAGGCGACCGTTTATAACCCCGATCCCGGTGCGCAGGCGAAAGCCTTCGAAGACCAAGGCTTCGAGTGGCTGCATGTGGTCGATCTCAATGGTGCCTTCGCGGGCGAGACCGTCAACGGCGCTGCCGTCGACGCCATTCTCAAGGCAACGAAGAACCCGGTGCAGCTCGGCGGCGGCATCCGCACGCTCGATCACATCGAAAACTGGCTGTCGCGCGGGCTGACACGCGTCATCCTCGGCACCGTCGCCGTGCGCGATCCAGCACTGGTCATCGAAGCCTGCAGGAGATTTCCGGGTCATGTCGCCGTCGGCATCGACGCCAAGGGCGGCAAGGTAGCCGTCGAAGGATGGGCGGAAGCTTCCGAACTCGGCGTCATCGAGCTTGCGAAAAAGTTCGAGGGCGCAGGCGTTGCCGCGATCATCTACACCGACATCGATCGCGACGGCATTCTGACTGGCATCAACTGGGCCTCGACACTGGAACTGGCCGAGGCCGTTTCCATCCCCGTCATCGCTTCGGGCGGACTTGCCTCGCTTGACGATATCAAGCGCATGATCGAGCCGGACGCCCGCAAACTGGAGGGTGCGATTTCCGGCCGCGCGCTCTATGATGGCCGCATCGATCCCAAGGAAGCGCTGGCGCTGATCAAGCAGGCCAGGGAGGCAGTGCAATGACACTCAAAGCCCGCGTCATCCCCTGCCTCGACGTCAAGGACGGCCGCGTCGTCAAGGGTGTCAATTTCGTCAACCTCGTTGATGCCGGCGATCCCGTAGAAGCGGCAAAGGCCTATGATGCCGCCGGAGCCGACGAACTCTGCTTCCTCGACATTACGGCTTCTTCCGACAATCGCGACACCATCTTCGACGTGGTGGCGCGCACTGCTGAGCAATGCTTCATGCCTGTTACGGTCGGCGGCGGCGTGCGCGCCATCGCCGACATCCGCAAGCTGCTGCTCTGCGGCGCCGACAAGGTTTCTATCAATTCAGCGGCGGTCAACAACCCCGATTTCGTGGCCGAGGCGGCCGACAAATTCGGCAACCAGTGCATCGTCGTGTCGATCGACGCCAAGCGGCGGCGCACCGAAGCGCTCGGTGGCGATAATCTAAGCGCCTGGGAGATTTATACCCATGGCGGCCGCAACGCGACTGGCATCGACGCCGTCGACTTCGCCCGCAAGATGGTCGAACGCGGTGCCGGCGAGCTGCTCGTCACCTCGATGGACCGCGACGGCACCAAGGTCGGCTACGATCTGGAGCTGACGCGGGCGATCGCCGATGCGGTGCGCGTTCCCGTCATCGCATCCGGTGGTGTCGGCGATCTCGACGACCTTGTCGCCGGCGTCAAGGAAGGCCATGCAACGGCGGTGCTTGCTGCATCGATCTTCCACTTCGGCACCTATTCGGTGGGCGAGGCAAAGCGCTACATGGCCGAGCGCGGCATCCCCATGCGGCTCGATTAAAAGGCAACGCACCAATGAGCGGATTTACCCTTTCCGACCTCGAACGAATTGTCGAGGAACGCTCCAAGGCATCACCCGACGAATCCTGGACGGCGAAGCTTGTTGCAGCCGGCCAGCCGAAAGCGGCCAAGAAGCTCGGCGAAGAGGCGATCGAGGCTGTGATGGCTGCGATCACCAGCGATCACGACAACCTCACTTATGAGGCCGCCGACGTACTATATCACCTTTTGGTCGTATTGAAGATTGCAGGCATTCCGTTGCAGAATGTCATGGGCGAGCTCGAAAGGCGCACTGTCCAATCCGGCCTTCAAGAGAAGGCGAGCCGGTAGAAAGCGATGACCATAGCGACCAAGACCCCGCCTGCGCCCGAGACGCTCGATATTTTCCAGGCGAAAGACTATTCGCCCTATTATTTCTTTTCCTCGGAAGAGTGGGCGAAGTTCCGGGCCGATACGCCATTGACGCTGACCGCCGACGAAGTGACGCGGCTGCGCTCGATGGGCGACCCGATCGATCTTACGGAAGTCCGCCGGATCTATCTGTCACTGTCGCGGCTTTTGTCCTCGCACGTCGAATCCTCGCAGATCCTGTTCGAGCAGCGCAACCGCTTCCTAAGCCTATCCGATGTCGCCAAGACGCCCTTCGTCATCGGCATTGCCGGCTCCGTTGCAGTCGGCAAATCCACGACGGCCCGTATCCTCAAGGAACTGCTGCGCCGCTGGCCGTCGAGCCCGAAGGTCGATCTCATCACGACGGACGGCTTTCTGCACCCGAACGCCGAGCTGCAGCGCCGCAACCTGATGCAGCGCAAGGGCTTTCCGGAAAGCTACGATACCGCAGCACTCCTGCGCTTCCTGTCCGCGATCAAGGCCGGGCAGCCGAATGTGCAGGCGCCCTGCTATTCGCACCTCGTCTACGACGTGCTGCCAAACGAGTTCAAGACCGTCGACCGCCCGGATATCCTGATCTTCGAGGGCATCAACGTGCTGCAATCGCGGCATCTGCCGGCGGACGGCAAGATCGTGCCGATGGTCTCCGACTTCTTCGACTTCTCGATCTACATCGACGCCGACGAGGATCTGATCCACAACTGGTATGTCGCCCGCTTCATGAAGCTGCGCGAAACCGCCTTCCGCGACCCGAACTCCTTCTTCCACCGCTATGCCTCGATCAGCGAAGAAGAGGCGCTGACGATCGCCGAAGGGCTCTGGAAAAACATCAACCTCAAGAACCTGCGCCAGAACATCCTGCCGACGCGCCCACGCGCCGATCTCATTCTGCAGAAAGGCAAGAACCATCTGATCGAACAGGTTGCGCTCAGGAAGCTATGACCAATTTCGTATTTCAGCAGGTCGATGTCTTTACCTCGGAACCGTTGCGGGGCAATCCGCTGGCGGTGGTCGTCGGCGCCGACTCTTTGACCGAGGGGCAGATGGCGTCCTTCGCCAAGTGGACAAATCTGAGCGAGACGACGTTTCTGCTGCAGCCAACCGATCCTCTCGCGGATTATCGCGTTCGCATCTTCACACCGCAGCAGGAGCTCCCTTTCGCCGGTCATCCGACGCTCGGCACCTGTCATGCTTGGCTGACAACCGGTGGCGTGCCGCAGGGCGAGGAGATCATGCAGGAATGTGAGATCGGTTTGGTCCGCATCCGCCGTCGCGATAACCTTCTTTCTTTCGCAGCACCTCCACTACGCCGCTCCGGTGCGGTGGAACCGGATATCCTGGCGCGCGCAATCGAAGGCTTGCGATTGCCTTTGGAGGCAATCGTCACCGCGAACTGGGTGGACAATGGTCCGGGTTGGTTGGCCGTGCTGTTACGCAACAGGCATGAAGTATTGGCGATCGAACCCGATTATACGGTGCTTTCCGGACTGCGCGTCGGCGTCGTTGGACCATGGAGCCTCGAAATCGACGGCCAAAACGCCCAATTCGAAGTCCGCGCCTTCACTGCGGCCGGCTTCGAAGATCCGGTCACCGGCAGCCTGAATGCCGGTCTTGCGCAATGGTTGATCAGCAGCGGCATAGCACCCCCGCGTTATATCGCCAGTCAGGGCACTATCCTCGGCAGATCGGGGCGCGTTCATGTGGAGCGCGACGGCGCTGAGACATGGATTGGCGGCGCAGTCACAACTTGCATTTCCGGCACCGTCACGCTCTGAGAGGAGCTAGTCTACCCGCCGCAGTGTCAAATTGATCCGTCCGCCGTTCTTCAGCAATGTCGATGTAGCGGGATAGATGCGGTCGACACCGTGGAAGCAGAGCCTCCCCTCGCCACCCAGAACGGCGATGTCGCCGCTGGAGAGTTTGAAGGATAGCGTTCGGTCATTGCGATCGAGACCGCCTACCCGAAAAAGGCAGGTATTGCCGAGCGAGATCGACAGTACGGGCGCATTGAGATCCAGTTCGTCCTTGTCCTGATGCAGGCCCATGCGGGCGGCATCGGCATAGAAATTAACAAGGCAAGCCTGCGGCGGCTTTTCATGGCCTGCTATATCACTCCACAGGTCGAACAATTGCGATGGCATTGCCGGCCAAGGCTTGCCGGTGACCGGATGCGTCGGCTGATAGCGATAGCCGCGCTGCTTGTCCGTAACCCAGCCGAGTTCGCCGCAATTGGTCATGCGTACCGACATTTCCTTGCCGGTGCCGGGCATGACAGGCGTGAACAGCGGTGCTTCGGCGACGATGGCGCGGATTGCCTCGATCAGCGCTTCCTGCTTGGCGCGGTCGAGATAGCCCGGGAGATGGCGAATTCCGTTGGGGAGGAGCATGACGGCCTTCCAAAATTCAATCCATGCAAGATAGCGCGGCAGGCGATTCGGAGCAGCCCGAAAAGGCAAGCCTAAAGCACGTCGCGATCTCTAAGATTCGCTTCACGCGCTTTAGCTCTTTGATTTCACGCATGTCGTAGCCGCAAAACCGCTACACACTTTTGCGCGACATGCTCTAATCGCCGCCAACCTTGCCGCGCATCTTCTTGACCTCGGAGCGCCCGGATTTTTCCTTCAGCCGGCGTTCGATGGAGCCTTTGGTTGGCTTTGTCTTCTTGCGCGGCGGCGGCGGCGGGGCGGCGGCCTCGAGGATCAGCTCTTTCAAGCGCTCGCGCGCATCCTCGCGGTTGCGGTCCTGGCTGCGGAAACGGCTGGCCTCTATCATCAGGACGCCGTCCTTGGAGACGCGCCGGCCGGCGAGCCTGGCCGCATTCGCCTTGACGCGATCGGTCAGCGAAGGCGAATTCTGAACGTTGAAGAACAGCTGGACCGCAGTCGCCACCTTGTTGACGTTCTGACCGCCGGGGCCGCCAGCCAGAACGAATTGTTCCGTCAGCTCCCAGCCGGCGATGGTAATCCGGTCGTTGATGTAAAGCGCTTCGCTGGCCATGGTTTTCTCCGCGACTGCAGAGGTCGAAGAATATCCGGCTGAAGCCGCCTCCCCGCTCTATCGGCAGTTTACGCATTTCCGGGCGGAAAACCGCTGAGCACTTTTCCTGAAATCGCTCTATTCCACATTGCAAAGCGCTTGAAAACATCACGCGAAACGAAAAACCCGGCGGAATGGCCGCCGGGTTTCACGTGAGTCACTGCTGTTGCGGAAAATCTACTCCGCGGCAACCCGCAATCCCGGTGCCGCGTCGCGGACATTACCGTCCACATGGGCCTCGAACTTGGCGAAGTTGGTGACGAACATCTGCACCAGCTTTGCGGCCTGCGCATCGTAGGCTTCTCCATCCGCCCAGGTCGAGCGCGGATCGAGAATGGCGCTTTCGACGCCTTCGACGGCAACCGGCACCGCAAAGCCGAAGTTCGGATCGATGCGGAACTCGACATTGTCGAGATCGCCGTTCAGAGCTGCGGCCAGAAGCGCGCGCGTCGCCTTGATCGGCATGCGGCGGCCAGTGCCGTAGGCGCCACCGGTCCAACCGGTATTGACCAGCCAGCAGCTGGCGTCGTGGCGGGCGATCTGTTCCTTCAGCAGGTTACCGTACTCGGTCGGATGACGCGGCATGAAGGGTGCGCCGAAGCAGGTCGAGAACGTCGCTTCCGGCTCAACGACACCCTTTTCCGTGCCGGCGACCTTGGCGGTGTAGCCGGACAGGAAGTGGTACATCGCCTGATCCGGCGTCAGCTTGGCAATCGGCGGCATGACGCCGAAGGCATCCGCCGTCAGCATGATGATCGTCTCGGGATGACCGGTAATGCCGGATTCCGAAGCATTCGGGATGAAGTGCAGCGGATAGGCGCTGCGGGTGTTCTCCGTCAGCGAACCATCGTCGAGATCCGGCCGGCCATGCTCGTCGAGCACGACGTTTTCCAACACGGTGCCGAAACGGCGGGTCGTCTGGTAGATTTCCGGCTCGGCTTCGGCCGAAAGGCGGATGGTCTTGGCGTAGCAGCCGCCCTCGAAATTGAAGATGCCGTTTTCGCCCCAGCCATGTTCGTCGTCACCGATGAGCGTGCGCGTTGGATCAGCAGACAAAGTCGTTTTGCCCGTACCGGACAGGCCGAAGAAGATTGCCGCGTCGCCATCCGGGCCGACATTGGCCGAGCAGTGCATCGGCATGACGCCACGCTCGGGCAGCAGGTAGTTCAGCGCCGTGAAGACCGATTTCTTCATTTCGCCGGCATAGGAGGTGCCGCCGATCAGGATGATGCCGTTGACGAAATCGCAGGCAATGACCGTCTCGGTGCGGCAACCGTAGCGCTCGGGATCGGCACGGAAGCTCGGCAGGTCGATGATCGTCAGCTTCGGCACGAAGCTTTCAAGCGCCGAACGCTCGGGACGGATCAACAGGTTGCGGATGAACAGCGAATGCCAGGCGAATTCGGTGATGACCCGCGTCGGCAGGGCATATTCGCGGTCGGCGCCGCCGATGAGATCCTGAACGAACAGGTCCTTGCCGCGCGCATGAGCCAACATGTCTTCATGCAGCAGTGCGAAATGCTCCGGCGACATCGGCTTGTTGTTGTCCCACCAGATCTGGTCCTCGGTGGTGGCGTCGCGCACGACGAACTTGTCCTTCGGGGAGCGGCCGGTGTGTTGGCCGGTGATCGCCCTCAGCGCGCCGTCGGCCGTCAGATCGGCTTCGCGGCGACGAATCGCCTCCTCATAGAGGTGAGCCTCCATGAGATTATAACGCACACTGGCGGCGGCTCCCAGGCCGATCGATCCCAGTTCGGTTGCGGGATTGCGGACGCCGAATTGCTCCATCAGTTTTTCCTCTGCAAGGGCTTGGCCGTTAGAATTGTCTAAAGCGTAGAGGCGTCTTTTTAAAAGCACAAGAGCAAAAAGCGAAAAATATTTAATGATATCAGATATTTAATCGATTTAAATAAAATGAAGCAATTTTAAATCGTTTGAATAACGGCCACCGGGACGTTTCGTCGCACAACCCTTGAGCAAGCGAATTGCCGCGCGACAATCCTCCCCTTTATCTTTGCCACAATTTGTTCCACCTTTATCCTCATAAGCGCGCCAGGTTACCGCCACCGAGCTGGCAGACCGCCTGGGCTGGATTCCAAATCCGGGAGACGCGCACTGATGACGGAGACGAATACCATGTTGACAATCGCGCTCGTTGACGACGACCGCAATATCCTGACTTCCGTGTCGATTGCCTTGGAAGCAGAGGGATATAAGGTAGAGACCTATACGGACGGAGCTTCGGCGCTTGACGGCTTGCTGGCACGGCCGCCGCAACTGGCGATTTTCGATATCAAGATGCCGCGCATGGATGGCATGGAGCTGTTGCGCCGCCTGCGCCAGAAGTCGGATCTGCCCGTGATCTTCCTGACCTCCAAGGACGAGGAGATCGACGAGCTCTTCGGCCTGAAGATGGGCGCCGACGACTTCATCACCAAGCCTTTCTCGCAGCGCCTGCTGGTCGAGCGCGTCAAGGCGGTGCTTCGCCGCGCTTCGGCTCGCGAAGCCGCGAACGCCGCCGGCGGTACCGCAGCCGCCAAGCCGGGTGCAGCGCAACAGGCCCGCTCGCTGGAGCGCGGCCAGCTCGTCATGGACCAGGAGCGGCACACCTGCACCTGGAAGGGCGAGCCGGTGACGCTCACCGTCACCGAATTCCTCATCCTGCATTCGCTGGCCCAGCGCCCCGGTGTCGTCAAGAGCCGCGACGCCTTGATGGACGCAGCCTATGACGAGCAGGTCTATGTCGACGACCGCACGATCGACAGCCACATCAAGCGGCTTCGCAAGAAATTCAAGATGGTCGACCTCGATTTTGATATGATCGAGACGCTGTATGGCGTCGGCTATCGCTTCCGCGAAGCAGCCTAGAGCCGGATGATTTTAGGTCGAACAACCTAAAATCTGAATCCGCTCTAGGATCAAAGAATGGAGCATGATGTGGTCCGAAAACCGCTTACACTTTTCGGCATCATGCTCGGATAGTTAACTGGACCATACGGCTGGGAATGGAATAATAGCATGCGGACGGGATCGGTGATCCCGTTCTTCGAAAGGGCCGTAGGCTTGGCACAGCTGGTGCAGGACAGAGATATAGACGACTCGGAAAGCCCGAGCGGCGCTCGAATCGCGCGCCGCCGCTGGACGCATCCCTTCGTTCTGATCCGCCGCATCTTCGGCAATGCCGTCTTTTCGAGCCTGACGCGCCGCATCCTGTTCTTCAATCTTGCCGCCCTGGTCGTGCTCGTCGGCGGCATCCTCTACCTCAACCAGTTTCGCGAAGGCCTGATCGACGCCCGCGTCGAGAGCCTGCTGACCCAGGGCGAAATCATCGCCGGCGCCGTCTCGGCCTCGGCGTCGGTCGACACGAATTCCATCACCATCGATCCGCAGAAACTGCTGGAACTGCAGGCGGGCCAGAGCATCACACCCGTTCCGAACGACGAGGATCTGGAATTCCCGATCGACCCGGAAAAGGTCGCTCCGGTGCTGACACGGCTGATCTCGCCGACGCGCACCCGCGCCCGCATCTTCGATGCCGACGCGAACCTGCTGCTCGACAGCCGCCATCTCTATTCGCGCGGGCAGGTGCTGCGCTACGACCTGCCCCCTGTTGACGACGAGAAGCAGAGCTGGTCCGACTGGTTCAGCGGGTTGCTCAACAAGATGCTGCAGCCGGGTAACCTGCCTGTTTACAAGGAAGCGCCCGGCGGCGACGGCTCGATCTACCCGGAAGTGATGAATGCTCTCACCGGCGTGCGCGGCGCAGTTGTCCGCACTACCGAGAAGGGCGAGCTGATCGTTTCGGTCGCGGTGCCCGTCCAGCGCTTCCGCGCCGTGCTCGGCGTGCTGCTGCTCTCGACTCAAGCCGGCGATATCGACAAGATCGTCCATGCCGAACGGTTGGCGATCATGCGGGTCTTCGGCGTTGCGACGCTGGTCAACGTCGTGCTGTCGCTACTTTTGTCCTCCACGATAGCCAATCCGCTGCGCCGGCTTTCGGCCGCAGCCATCCGCGTGCGCCGCGGCGGGGCGAAAGAGCGCGAGGAAATCCCGGATTTCTCCGCCCGCCAGGACGAAATCGGCAATCTGTCGATTGCGCTTCGCGACATGACGTCCGCGCTCTATGACCGCATCGATGCCATCGAAAGCTTCGCGGCCGATGTCAGCCACGAGCTGAAGAACCCGCTGACATCGCTGCGCAGCGCCGTCGAAACACTGCCGCTTGCCAAAAGCGACGATTCGAAGAAGCGGCTGATGGATGTGATCCAGCATGACGTACGCCGCCTCGACCGCTTGATCAGCGACATCTCGGATGCCTCGCGCCTCGATGCCGAGCTTGCCCGTTCGGATGCAAGAACGCTCGATCTGGAAGTGCTGCTGCGCGACATGATCGACATTTCGCGGCAGGTCGGGCACAGCAAGAAGGCCGTCGAAATCGAGTATGTCGTTGACCGCAAACCGGCGAACAAAGCAAAGTTCACCGTCGAAGGTCACGACCTGCGTATCGGCCAGATCGTGACCAACCTTATCGAGAACGCCCGGTCCTTCGTGCCGAACGATACCGGCAAGATCACAGTCCGGCTGACGCGCACGCGCACGCGCTGCGTCATTTATATCGAGGACAACGGTCCCGGCATCCAGGCGGAAGATATCGATCGGATCTTCGAGCGCTTTTACACCGACCGGCCGGAATCCGAAGGGTTCGGGCAGAATTCCGGCCTCGGTCTCTCCATCAGCCGACAGATCGCCGAAGCGCATGGCGGATCGCTGCGGGCCGAAAACATCATCGAGAGCGACGGCTCGACGCTGATCGGCGCACGCTTCATCCTCTCGCTGCCAGCGCAAACGACGGCATGAGCGGCCGCATGCCCGGCGAAGCAACCAATATTCACGCAACCGCGATCGTCATCGGCAAGACCGGGCTTCTGTTTCTCGGGCCGTCCGGAAGCGGCAAATCCGCCCTCGCCTTTTCCTGCCTTGCGGCCGCCCAGCCGTTGGGGCTCAACGCGATGCTGATCGCCGATGACCGTGTGCTGATTGCGAAGCGTGAGGGCTCGATCATTGCCGAATGCCCGCCTTCGATCGCCGGCCTGATCGAAATTCGCTACACCGGTATCGTTCGCGTGCCTTACGTTTCGAAGGCAGAGATTCATTTTGCTATCCGTCCGGTCGATCCGGCGACGGCGGAAAGGTTGCCGCCGGAAGACGAACGGATCGACATTACGGACTCGATCCGGTTGCCCTTGATCCGATTGCCTGCAACCTCAGCGAACCCGCTCGCCATAATAACGGCAAAAATCGGCGCGAGACTGGATTAATCGGCCGATTTGGGCCCGGCAGGCGTTCAAATCCTATATTTTAAGCTTGCACTTCGTCTTTTCATCGCCAAGATGTCCCCCCACTGGTGGACGCCATTGCTGCATTGCGATATGGGCCACCTGTTTGCGTAATGCGATGGGAGCAGTAATATCATGATCGGACTTGTGCTTGTCACTCATGGCAAGCTGGCTGAAGAGTTTCGGCATGCGGTCGAGCATGTCGTTGGTCCGCAGAAGTTCATAGAGACGGTATGCATTGGTCCCGAAGACGACATGGACAAGCGGCGGCAGGACATTCTGCAGGCGGTCGCCGGTGCCGATGACGGACACGGCGTCATCATTCTGACCGACATGTTCGGCGGTACTCCTTCCAATCTCGCAATATCAGTCATGAACAGCGGCCACACGGAAGTGATCGCCGGTGTCAATCTGCCGATGCTGATCAAGCTCGCCGGCGTGCGCGGCGAAAACAACATGGAGAAAGCCCTGGTGGAGGCTTCAGAGGCCGGTCGCAAATATATCAACGTGGCCAGCCGCGTGCTCAGCGGCAAATGACGAGACAACACCGCCCCTATGACTGAGCTTTCCAAGGAACTCCTCATCATCAACAAGCGAGGCCTCCACGCCCGCGCCTCCGCCAAATTCGTCCAGACAGTCGAGGCCTATGACGCGGCCATCACCGTTTCGAAGGACGGAACGACCGTCGGCGGCACATCGATCATGGGCCTGATGATGCTGGCGGCCAGCCCGGGCTGCAGCGTCATGGTAACGGCAAGCGGCAATCAGGCCGCAGAAGCGCTCGAAGCGCTGGACCAGCTGGTTGCCAACAAATTCGGCGAGGAAATGTAGGCCGACCTCTTCGGCGCTGCATGGATATAAAGATATAAAGACTTCTTTATGTCATTATTGATTTCCACCTTGAAGCCTGCTACACGGCATCATCCACACGCTATAGCGTGCAATTCTTGTTGCATTCGGCTGAGGCGTTTGCCCTTGGCGCGACTGCATCGTTCAGGCTGGAGACATTCATGAGCACTGAAAAGGACTACGTCGTCGCTGATATCGGCCTTGCCGACTTCGGACGTAAGGAAATCTCGATCGCTGAAACCGAAATGCCGGGCCTGATGGCTTGCCGCGCCGAATTCGGCGAAGCAAAGCCGCTGAAGGGCGCGCGCATCACCGGCTCGCTGCACATGACGATCCAGACCGCCGTTCTCATCGAGACGCTGGTCGCACTCGGCGCCGAAGTCCGCTGGGCATCGTGCAACATCTTCTCGACCCAGGACCACGCCGCTGCGGCAATCGCCGCCTCCGGCGTTCCGGTCTTCGCCGTCAAGGGTGAAAGCCTCGAAGACTACTGGATCTACACCGACAAGATCTTCCAGTGGACCGATGGCGGCCTGTCCAACATGATCCTCGACGATGGCGGCGACGCGACGATGTACATCCTGCTCGGCGCCCGCGCTGAAGCCGGCGAAGACGTGCTCTCCAATCCGCATTCGGAAGAAGAAGAAATCCTCTTCGCGCAGATCAAGAAGCGCCTCAAGGCTTCGCCGGGCTGGTTCACCAAGCAGCGCGACGCCATCAAGGGCGTGACCGAAGAAACCACGACGGGCGTCAACCGCCTTTACCAGCTCAGCCAGAAGGGCCTGCTGCCCTTCCCGGCGATCAACGTCAACGACAGCGTCACCAAGTCGAAGTTCGACAACAAGTACGGCTGCAAGGAATCGCTGGTTGACGGCATCCGCCGCGCCACCGACGTCATGATGGCCGGCAAGGTTGCCGTCGTCTGCGGTTACGGCGACGTCGGCAAGGGTTCTGCCGCTTCCCTTTCCGGCGCCGGCGCCCGCGTCAAGGTCACGGAAGTCGATCCGATCTGCGCCCTGCAGGCCGCCATGGACGGCTATGAAGTCGTTCAGCTCGAAGACGTCATTTCTTCGGCCGACATCTTCATCACCACGACCGGCAACAAGGACGTCATCCGCATCGACCACATGCGCGCGATGAAGGACATGGCGATCGTCGGCAACATCGGCCACTTCGACAACGAAATCCAGGTTGCCGCTCTGCGGAACCAGAAGTGGACGAATATCAAGCCGCAGGTCGACATGGTCGAGTTCTCCAAGGGCAACCGCATCATCCTGCTCTCGGAAGGCCGCCTGCTGAACCTCGGCAACGCCACCGGCCACCCGTCCTTCGTGATGTCGGCTTCGTTCACCAACCAGACGTTGGCCCAGATCGAGCTTTTCACCAAGCCCGGCGAATACAAGAACGAAGTCTACGTTCTGCCGAAGCACCTCGACGAGAAGGTCGCTCGCCTGCATCTCGCCAAGCTCGGCGTAAAATTGACCGAGCTTTCTGAAGAGCAGGCATCGTATATCGGCGTAACGCCGCACGGTCCTTTCAAGTCCGACCACTACAGATACTGATTGCTAAAACAGTATCCACAACATCTTGTGGCCCTGGCATTGACAAATGCCGGGGCTTATTTTTTAGCCAGCTCCCTTCCCGCAGATTCCCTTAGGCAGTATTGTTTTTACACTTGATTCGTGACGAACCGGGCGAGCCCGGAGCCATGAAAATGGGATGTCTTGTCAGGATGCGGCACAGTAGAGCCGAATGATTTTAGGTCTGTTCGGCCTAAAGTCTGAATTCGCTCTACAATCAAATAAGTAGAGCATGATCTCGTCGGAAAACCGTTTACACTTTTCGGCATCATGCTCTGAAAGACGGAGACAGACCTCTTATGTCTGAAGGGGAAGACAACCTGCATCAGCCAGCGCCAAACCGGGCGGCGGCGCGACTGCGGCAGGGCATTGCCTGGCGGCTTTCGGCGAAGGCGAAGCGCGGCAAGGGCCGGCTGGCCTCCTTCAGCCGCATGCTGCGGCTCAGCGTTTTCGGCGGTCTTGTTACCGGCCTGGCGGGCCCCGTTCTCGCTCAAAGCGACGTTGCGGCCCAGACGACCGTGCGCCTTTTCACCTCTTCCGAAATGGCCGTCTTCTCCGTTATCATCGGCGTCATCTCCGCAGCCCTGCTCTCGACCGTCTGGATGGTCCGGCAGCGCGGCAATCTGGAAAGCGAGAGCCGCGAAATCCGCACGGCGCTCTCCGATGCCAACCAACGCATCTCGCAATACCAGGCGCTGATCGCCGACAAGAACCGCCGCATCGTCATCTGGGACGGCCAGAATGCGCGGCCGGAACTGCTTGGTCAGCTGCCGGTCGAAACCGGTGCGCCGCAGGACAATGAATTCCTGGCTTTCGGCCGCTGGCTGAAATCATGGTCGGCCGGCGAACTCGACAATGCGATCGACAAGCTGCGTGGCAGCGGCCAGAGCTTCGACATAGTGGTCGAAACCAACCGCGACGAAATTCTCGAAGCACAGGGCCGCATTTCCGGCGGCCGCGCTTTCGTCCGCTTCATCGCACTCAACAATCTGCGCGCAGAACTCGCCGAACTAAAGATCGAGCGCGACCGGCTGATGACCTCCATTTCCGCTTTCCAGAACCTGCTCGACGCGATCGATCTGCCTGTCTGGCAGCGCGACGCGGAAGGCAAGCTCACCTGGGTCAACCAGGCCTATGGCGAGGCGGTGGAGGCCATTTCTACGGAAGAGGCTATCCGTGAGGAGCGTGAATTCCTGACAACCGTGGCCCGCGAGCGTATCCGCGCATCCGCAACCCCGGAATCTCCTTTCCACGACAAGATCTCAACCGTCGTGCACGGCAACCGTACTTTCTTCGACGTCGTCGACGTCAAATCGCCGAACGGCTCCGCCGGTATGGCGATCGACGTTTCCGAGGCGGAAGCCGTTCGGGCCGAGCTGGCGCGCACGCTGAAGAGCCATGCCGAAACGCTCGATCATCTCGCGACCCCTGTCGCGATTTTCGACGGCGACAGGCGGCTGCAGTTTTACAACCAGGCCTTCGTCCAACTCTGGGAACTCGACATCGCCTTCCTCGAGAAGCGGCCCGACAATAGCGAGCTTCTGGACCGGCTGCGCGGCGCCAAGAAGCTACCGGAACAGCTGAACTGGAAGACATGGAAGGACGGCGTCCTTTCGGTCTATCGCGCGCTCGATACGCAGACCGATCTCTGGCATCTGCCGAACGGCCAGATCCTGAGGGTTTTCGCAACGGCGCATCCGCAAGGCGGCGCCACCTGGGTATTCGAGAACCTGACCGAACAGGTCGATCTCGAAACGCGCTACAACACGCTGGTCAAGGTTCAGGGCGAAACCATCGATCATCTCTCCGAAGGCGTCGCCGTTTTCGGCCCCGATGGCCGTATTCGGCTCTCCAATCCCGCTTTCCGCATCCTCTGGAACATCACCGAGGCACAGGCCAAACCGGGCACGCATATCCAGACGCTGGCCGAAGCCTGCGCTCCCTCCTACGACCGGCCGGATGGCTGGAAGCGGTTCGCAGAGCAGATCACCAGCTTCGACGACGAACGGCCGTCGTCGCAAGGCACCCTGGAGCTTTACTCCAATCTGGTGCTCGACTACGCCGTCATTCCGCTGCCGAACGCGCAGACCATGCTGACCTTCGTCAACAAGACCGACAGCGTTCGCGCCGAGCGGGCACTGACCGAAAAGAACGACGCACTGCTCAAGGCGGATGAGCTGAAGAACGATTTCGTTCAGCACGTCTCCTACGAGCTGCGCTCGCCTCTCACCAATATCATCGGCTTCACCGACCTCTTGAAGACGCCGGGTATCGGCTCGCTGAACGACCGGCAGGCCGAATATATCGATCATATCTCGACGTCGTCCTCGGTGCTCCTGACGCTGGTCAACGACATTCTCGACCTTGCGACCGTCGATGCCGGCATCATGCGGCTCAACTACTCCGAGATCGTGCTCAGCGACTTGCTCGACGAAGTGTCGATGCAGATCGCCGACCGCTTGCAGGAAAGCGGCGTGACGCTTGAAATCACCGTCCCTGCCCATCTCGGCTCCATCGTTGCCGACCAGCAGAGGCTGAAGCAGATCCTGCTCAAGCTTCTGACCAACGCCGCCAATTTTGCACCAGAGGGATCGACAATATCGCTCAAGTGCGGACGCGAAGGCACGGATTTCGTCTTCTCGGTCTCCGACAAGGGTCCGGGCATATCGGAAGATCTGATCCACTCGGTCTTCGATCGTTTCGCTTCCGGCGGCAAGGGCGGCAAACGCAGCGGTGCAGGCCTTGGCCTTTCCATCGTCGAGAGCTTCGTCAGCCTGCACGACGGCGAGGTCTCCATCGAGAGCCAGCCGGGCAAGGGCACGACCGTAACCTGCCGGATTCCTTCGGCTGAATTGCCCCATTCCGTCGCAGCAGAATGACAGCGTCGAACAGCAGCATTTCCCTCTTCCTCGCAGACGACACGGCCACCGCCGAGCTCGGAGAAGACTTGGCGTTGGCCTTGAAGGTCGGTGACTGCCTGGCGCTGTCGGGCGATCTCGGCGCGGGCAAATCCTCGCTTGCGCGTGCGCTGCTGCGCGCCATGGCCGACGATCCAGATCTGGACGTGCCAAGCCCGACCTTTACGCTCGTGCAATCCTACGAGCTGCGCATCCCGGTCTCGCATTTCGATCTTTATCGCCTCGGCGACCCAAGCGAATTGACGGAACTCGGCTTCGATGAAGCCCTGCAGATCGGCACCTGCCTCGTCGAATGGCCCGAAATGGCCGAAGGCGAGCTACCCAAGGAACGTATCGATCTCAAGCTCACGCATGAGGGCGAAGGACGGCGCGCCATCATCACGGCACCGGCCAGGCAGATGGCGCGGATCGAGCGCGTGCTTGCCATTCGCGCCTTTCTCGATTCGCATGGCTATCGCGGCGCGCGCAGGCGCTTCCTGACTGGCGATGCCTCGCTGCGCGCCTATGAGTCCATCTATCCGGAGAATGGCGACGGCCGCGTGATCCTGATGGATTGGCCGCGCATGCCGGAAGGGCCGCCCGTACTCGATGGCAAGCCCTATCCGAAGGTCGCGCATCTGGCCTGGGATAGCTATCCCTTCGTGGCGATCGCCAACATCCTGCGCCAAAATGGCTTTGCCACTCCGGAAATCTTCGCGGCCGACTACGATCAGGGCATTCTTCTGATCGAGGACCTCGGTACCGACGGCGTGCTGGACGCCGATGGCAAGCCGATTGCCGAGCGCTATCGCGAGAGCGTCGCCTGCCTCGCACATCTGCACGGTCTTTCCATTCCGCAAGACATTCCGGTCACTTCAGACCATATCCATCACGTTCCGGATTTCGACCGGACCGCGATGAAAATGGAAGCACGGCTGCTTCTCGACTGGCACCTGCCTTGGAAGCGCGGCACGCCGGCAAGCGACGGAGAACGCGCCGGCTATCTCGCGATCTGGGACGAGCTGATCGACCAGCTCGACGACGCGGAAAAGAACCTGCTGCTGCGCGACATGCATTCGCCGAACATCATCTGGCGCGCGCATGAACAGGGTATCAAGCGCGTCGGCATCATCGATTTCCAGGATGCGATGATCGGCCCGACCTCGTACGATGTCGCCTCGCTCGTGCAGGATGCGCGGGTGACGATCGAGCGCGATCTGCACGACCGGCTGATGACGGATTACCTCGCGCTGCGCCATGCGCAAGGCGGCTTCGACGAGGCGAAGTTTCTGAAGAGCTGGGCGATCATGTCGGCGCAGCGCAATTGCAAGCTTGCCGGCCTCTGGGTGCGGCTGCTGCAACGCGACGGCAAGCCAGGCTATCTGAAGCATATGCCGCGCACGCTCGCCTATCTCGCCATCGCCTTCGAACACGATGCGCTCGCGCCTCTCAAGGAATGGTGCGAGAAGGCCGGGATCGGCCGGGCATAACAGCCAGAGACCGGGCGACGGCTTTCCGGCCTTGTGCTAAGGAAAGCTGATAGCGAATCGAAAGTTCGAGACCAGATGACCATCAAGCAAGCCATGGTATTGGCGGCGGGGCTCGGAACCCGCATGCGGCCGATCACCGACACTATCCCGAAGCCGCTGGTGAAAATCGCCGGCAAGCCGATGATCGACTATGCGTTGGATGCGCTGGCGCAAGCCGGGGTGGAGCAAGCCGTCGTCAACGTTCATCATCATGCCGACCAGATGGAGGCGCATCTGCGCGGCTATCGCGGCCTCGAAATCCTGATCTCCGACGAACGGGACGCGCTGATGAACAATGGCGGCGGACTGGCCAAAGGTCTGAAGCTTCTTGGCCGCGATCCGGTTTTCGTCATGAACTCGGATCTCTTCTGGATCGGAGAAAAAGAAGGCAAACCAACGAATCTCGAGCACTTAGCCGGATTCTTCGATATTGCTCGCATGGACTTCGCCATGCTTTGCGTCGCATTGGACAAGACGACCGGGCATAATGGCAAGAATGATTTCAGCATGACTGATGACGGCCATCTCGCGCGCTACAGCAGTGTAACAGGTAACGGTGTTGTCTATGCGGGGACGCTGATCATCAATCCTTCGGTTCTCGATGACGCACCTGGCGACGCCTTCAATATCAATACCTATTATGACAAGGCGATCGCCAAGAACCGGCTCTACGGCACCATGCTCGACGGTCATTGGTTGACAGTCGGTACGCCGGAGGCGGTCGACGAGGCGGAGGAAGCGATCCGGACGTTCCGGGCGTTTGCGTGAGCCTATGACGGGCAGGCACCAGCAACGAATTCTCACGATTCCTGCAGGGCTGCCCTTCCTGAAGATCCTTGCGGCGGCGCTCTGCGACGGCCGGCTTACGGACCATTTCCGCCATGATCCAGGCGACCCGCTGTCGCTCGCCAAGGTCAGCATCTTCCTGCCGACGCGGCGTGCGGTGCGCGTGCTGCGCTCGGAATTCGTCGATCTGCTCGGCGGCAGTTCGGCCATCCTGCCGGTCATTCGCGCGCTTGGCGAAACCGACGACGACAGCGGCTATTTCGAGGAAGCCCTGCCTGAAACCGCCGATCTGGCGCAGCCGCTTGCCAATACGGCACGATTGCTGGAGCTGGCGCGGCTGATCCTTGCCTGGCGCAACAAGCTGCCGCAGATCGTGCGCGACATTCACTCCGATTCGCCGCTCGTCGCCCCGGCCAGCCCCGCCGATGCCATATGGCTCGCGCGCAATCTTGCCGAACTCATCGATTCACTCGAGACCGAGGATCGCGAGTGGAGCGAGCTTGCCACGCTTAGCGCAGAAGAACATGCGCTGTGGTGGCAGCTGACCGCCGAGTTTCTGCGCATCGCCAGCGCTTTCTGGCCGGCGCGCCTCGAAGAGCTGGGCAAATCCTCTTCCGCCCGCAATCGCAACGCTGTTCTGCGCGCAGAGGCGCAGCGGATCGCGGCAGCCCAGCATCCGGGGCCGGTGATCATTGCGGGGTCGACCGGTTCGGTACCGGCCACCGCGGAGCTGATCGCGGCCGTCGCCTCACTGCCGCAGGGAGTGATCGTGCTGCCGGGGCTCGATGTGACAATGCCCGAGGAAGACTGGCAACTCGTTGCGCCGGAAACGGCAGCTAGAGAACGGTCAGACCCCACAACCCGCAGCCATCCGCAATATGGCCTGTCGCTGCTGCTCAAGCGGCTGCACATCACCCGGCGCGACGTCGAAACCATCGAAGACGCATCCGAGACCATGCAGATGCGCGCTCAGATTCTGTCGCGAGCGCTGGCGCCGGCGAAGGCGACAAGCGGCTGGGGAAGCTGGCGCAAGACGCTCTCCCCCGACGCGATCAGCGAAGCCTTTGCCGATGTATCGCTGATCGAGGCGTCGAACGAGCGGGAGGAAGCGACGGCCATCGCCATCGCTCTGCGGCTGGCGTTGGACAAGCCCGGCCGCAACGGTGGCGAAAGCCAGGCGGCCTTGATCACCCCGGACCGCAATCTTGCCAGGCGGGTCACAGCCGAGCTCGCCCGCTTCGGCATCACCGCAGACGATTCGGCCGGTACGCCGCTCAATGCCACACCGCAAGGCACACTGCTGCAATTGCTACTTGAGGCGACGCTTCGCCCCGGCGATCCCGTTGCGGTCGTCTCGCTGCTCAAGCATCCCCTCGCCCGCTTTGGCCTGTCGCCGGAAATGCACCGGCTGGGCGTCGATGCCCTGGAAATCCTGGCGCTCCGAGGTGGCGTCGCCAATGTCGATATCGGCACGCTGGAAACCTTGCTCGATCTCAGGTTGGCAGAACAGGCGAACGACCGTCACGCGCCGCAATGGCGCAAATCTCTTCCTTCGGATTCCGTGGAACATGCCCGCGAGCTGGCGCGACGGGTCAGCAAGGCATGCGAGCCGCTTGTATCCGCGCTTTCGTTGCAGACGGTCGAGGACCTCCCGACCCTTTCGGAATGGGCTGAAAACACCGGCCGGGCATTGGAAGCCGTGGCCGCCGACGAACGTGGCGATCTGGCCGCACTTTGGTCCGGAGAGGCTGGAGATACGCTCGCCAGCCTGTTGAAGGAAGTCATCGATACAGACGGCCAGCTCGAGGCGGATGGCCCACAATGGATCGATATCATGACGGCGCTCTGCGTGGGGCAGGCGGTCAAGCCTCGTGCGCTCAGCCACCCTCGCCTCTTCATCTTCGGCACACTGGAAGCGCGCCTGCAAAGCGTCGATACGCTGATTCTCGGCGGACTGAATGAGGGGTCCTGGCCGGGGCAGACGGCGAACAATCCGTTCATCTCCCGCACGATGAAGACGGAGATCGGGCTTGAGCCGCCGGAACGGCGCATCGGCCAGCTCGCCCACGATTTCGAAATGGCCAACGGTACGCGCGACCTCATCTACTCCCGTGCGCTGCGCCAGGGCTCAACGCCGACTGTGGCGTCACGCTGGCTACAGCGACTGATCGCGCTTGGGGGCGAAGATCTCGAAAGCGCCATGAGGGAACGAGGCGATCAGTATCGTCACTGGGCCGGTCTGATCGACGATGGCGACAATCAGGCCCCGGCCCTGCGGCCCGCACCCCGACCACCCGCCGAGCTGCAGCCGAAGAGCTATTCCTTCAGCGAGGTGGGACGCCTGCGCCGCGACCCTTATGCCATCTATGCCCGGCGCGTATTACGGCTCGATGCGGTCGATCCGTTCAACCGCGATCCCGGCCCGGCCGAGCGCGGCACGCTCTATCACAAGATCATCGACCGCTTCGTCCGTGAAGGACATATTGCCGGCACGCCGGATGCGGCACTCGCCATGGATCGCATCATTGCAGATCTCTTCGATGCCGAACGGTTGCCTGACCATATCGATAGCGTCTGGCGGCCGCGGTTTCGCGAGGTGGCGCGCGCTTTTCTTGACTGGGAAGCCGAACGACGCCCCGAGGTGCGCAAAACTGCGACGGAAGTGCCGGCTGGGGTCGAGATCGAACCGATCGGCGTCAGGCTGACCGGTGTCGCCGACCGTATCGACATCAAAAGCGACAAGGCCGCCGACATCATCGACTACAAGACAGGCTACAATCCGTCACCGCCGCAAGCGCGCGCACTCCTCGACCCGCAGCTGGCGCTCGAAGCCTATGCATTGAAAGCCGGCGCCTTCCGCAACATCGGCACGCTGCTGCCGGAAAACCTGCTTTACGTCCGGCTACGGCCCGGCGATCGCTTCAAGGTCGACCAGGTCAACAACGAACATTCCAGCCGCGGGGGCAAGACAGAAACAAAGTCGGCTATGGATCTGGCGCAGGAATCGATGGACCAGCTGGTGAAATTCGTCTCGCTGCTGCAGTCCGGCGAGAAGGGCTTCTCGTCGCGGCTGATCCCGGCGCAGCAGTTCGAATATGGCGGCGATTACGATCATCTGGCCCGCGTTTCGGAGTGGTCGACGGCCGAGACCGAACAGGAAGGCGGCGGCGATGAGTGAATTTCCCGCCGATGACTTCGCCACATTGCCCGAAAGCGACGATCCGGGCGTCTGGATCAGCTGGACGACAATCCAGCAATCCATTGCCTCGGATCCCGAACGCTCGGCCTGGGTTTCGGCCAATGCCGGCTCCGGCAAGACGCATGTCCTGACACAGCGCGTCATCCGCCTGCTTTTGGCCGGTGCGCGTCCCTCGGCCATTCTGTGTCTCACCTACACCAAGGCTGCAGCGTCCGAAATGTCGAACCGCGTCTTCGACCGGCTGGCGGCCTGGGCGACGATGCCCGACGAGGAATTGAAAAAGCGCATTGCCGATATCGAAGGCAAGGAGCCCGATCTCTTCAAGCTTGCCGAAGCCCGCCGGCTGTTCGCCAAGGCGCTGGAGACGCCGGGTGGCCTGAAGATCCAGACGATCCATGCCTTTTGCGAGGCCTTGCTGCATCAATTCCCGCTCGAGGCAAACGTCGCCGGGCATTTCTCCGTTCTCGACGATCGCGCCGCAGCTACTTTGCTCGACGATGCCCGGCGTGCGCTGCTTGCCTCAGCGACACCGCATGGCGACGCCGAATTGGCTGACGCCTTTGCCTATGTGCTCGATCTTGGCGACGAACCGGGCCTCGAAACGCTGCTTGGCGATATCGTCGCCAATCGCAACGCCATTCGCCGCTTTACGGAGCCGGCGGAGCGTCAAAGCGGCGTTGAAGCGGCACTCCTGGCACGGCTCGGCCTCTCCGCCAGCGACACAGAGACCGGCATCGCAGGGCAATATTGGCCGCTTCCCGGCCTCTCCGGAGCAACGCTTGAGCTTTATCTGACGCTTGCCGATCAGAAAGGCGGCGCCAAGGCGCAAGAGATCGCCTATGCGCTGCGCCTCGCCAAACGCGAACCAGATCCAGTCGCCCGCGCCGAGATACTGGAAAAAACCATGCTCACCGCGAAAGGCGAGCCGAAATCCGACAGCCAGTTTTTCGTCAAGGCGATGCTGGCGGATGCGCCTGCCCTTGGCGAGGCCATCGCCGAAGCGCGTGCGCATGTCGTTGCCTGCCGCGACCGGCTGAAACTGATGCGGATGTACCGGGCGACCCGCGCGGCCCTCATTCTCGCCGACCGGCTGAACCGGGATTATGAGGAGCTGAAGAAGCGGCGCAGCCAGCTCGATTTCGAGGATCTGATCACCCGCACGGCCGACCTTCTGACCAAGAAAGGCGTCGGCCCATGGATCCACTACAAGCTGGATCAGGGCATCGATCACATTCTGGTGGACGAGGCGCAGGATACCAGCCCGATCCAGTGGAGCGTCATCCAGTCTCTGGCGGAAGACTTCTTCTCCGGTGAAAGCGCACGGCCGACGCTCAGAACAATCTTTGCCGTGGGCGACGAAAAGCAATCGATCTATTCGTTCCAGGGGGCGCGGCCGGAACGCTTTTCCGAGGAGAGCGACCGGACGCGCCGGCGGGTGGGCGCCAGCGGCCAGCGGTTCTCATCGATCCGCTTGCCCCTCTCCTTCCGCTCGACGGCCGATGTGCTTGGCGCGGTCGACCATGTCTTCACCAGTCCGGACAATTCCAGGGGCCTCAGCGCCGTCAACGAGCCAGTGGTGCACCGCTCCAGCCGCATTGGCCACCCCGGCGCAGTCGACCTCTGGGAGATGATCGCACCGGAGCCGGCGGCCAAGGAGGAAGACTGGACCGCGCCTTTCGATTCGACTCCCGAGAGCGCGCCTGCCGCTATTCTCGCGCGGCGGATGGCGCAGACGATCGGCAATCTGGTCGGGCGGGAGACGATCATCGAGAAGGGCAAGGCCCGTTTCATCGAGGCCGGTGACATCCTCGTGCTGGTGCGCAAACGCGACAGCTTCGTCAACGCGCTGACCCGAGCGCTGAAGCGGCGCGGCAATATTCCGGTTGCCGGCGCCGATCGCTTGATCCTGACCAGCCATATCGCCATTCAGGATCTTCTGGCACTCGGCCGCTTCCTGCTGCTGCCGGAAGACGATCTTTCTCTCTGTGCCCTGCTGAAAAGCCCGCTATTCGACCTCAGCGAAGAAGACGTCTTTGCGGTCGCCGCCTATCGCGATGACGGCCAGAGCGTCTGGAGCCACCTGCAGCGATTCGCCGAGGATGGCCATGATCGCTTCCTGCTGACAGCCGACCGGCTGAAGACTTTTCTTGCTTTGTCGAAAAGCCTGCCTGTTCATGACTTCTACGCCCGTGTGCTCGGTAGTTTCGGCGGGAGGCGGCAGTTTCTGGCGCGGCTCGGCACTGAGGTCAGCGATATCCTCGACGAATTCCTCACCTTTGCACTGGAGCACGAAACAAGCGGTCTGCCCGGCCTGCAATCCTTCATCTCGACGCTGGAGCTGGAAGCGCCGACGGTCAAGCGCGAGCAGGACAAGGGCCGCAACGAAGTGCGGATCATGACCGTGCATGCCTCGAAGGGGCTGGAGGCACCGATCGTCTTTCTCGTCGATGGCGGCGGCAAGTCCTTCACTCACACGCATTTGCCGAAGATGCGGCTGATCGAAACCGGCAAGGACCAGATTCCGCTGCCGGTCTGGGTTCCGGTCTCGGCGCTTGCCAATTCACTGACACAGGCAGATACGGCCCGGCTGCAATCCCTGGCGGAGGAGGAATATCGGCGCCTGCTTTATGTCGGCATGACGCGCGCTGCCGACCGGCTGATCATTTGCGGCTATCGCGGCATCCGCGAGAATGCGGACACATGGCATGCCATGATTTCGGGCGCCCTGCGCGGAGACGAGCAGCACTGCACGCTGACGACATTCTCTGGCCCCGACGGCGACTGGCAGGGTTTGAGCTGGCGTGTCGCCCAGGTTCGCCGTGATTTCGAGGCCATGCAAGAGCCGGAGAAACGGGTGGAACGAGCAAGCTTGCCGGCTGGTCTCAGCCGGCCGCTGCCACCGCAGAAGAGCCTCCCCCGCCCGCTCAGCCCTTCCGGCGTCGGCACCGTCGTCGATGACGAAGCCGACAACCTGCTCGTTACATCAGCGCTTTTCGGCGAGAAGGCGAAGTCGGATCGCGCCCTGCAGAAGGGCCGCTTCATTCACCGCATGCTGCAGACATTGCCCGACATCGCACCGCAGGACCGGGCGGATGCTGCCCGACGCTATGCCGAGCGGGCCGCGCGCTTCTGGCCTCAAGCGGAGCGGGAGGCCTTGATCGCCTCGGTCATGGCGCTGCTGGCGCATCCGGAACTTCAGGGCACGTTCGGTACGCATGCACAGGCCGAAGTCTCGCTCATGGGAACGCTGAAACTCGGCGGCCAGTCCTACGCCGTCTCCGGCCGGATCGACCGTCTGGCTGACCTTGAGGACCGCGTCGTCATTCTGGACTACAAGACCAACCGCGTGCCTCCCCACAGCGACATCGACATTCCTTTCGCCCATCGAGCGCAGCTTGCAATCTATCGCGCCATCCTTTCCCCGCTCTATCCAGGAAAGCAGATCGATTGCCTGCTGGTCTATACCGAAGGCGCCTCGATCTATAGGCTCTCTGACGACGCCCTGGCATCGGCGCTTGCAGAGCTCCAGACAAAGTGAAATATCGGACATTGAAATTCAGGCGTCGCCGCCTCACATATTTAGCAACCGCAAATCCTGGTAAAGGAGCAGCCTATGGCTACCGTTAAAGTCGATACCTCCAACTTCGCCGCCGAAGTCCTTCAGTCCGCCGAGCCCGTCGTGGTCGATTTCTGGGCCGAATGGTGCGGCCCATGCAAGATGATCGCTCCGGCTCTCGAAGAGCTGGCCGTTCAGTTCGAAGGCAAGGTCAAGGTCGCCAAGCTCAACATCGACGAAAACCCGGAGCTGGCTGCCCAGTTCGGCGTTCGCTCGATCCCGACGCTTGCCATGTTCAAGGGCGGCGAAGTTGCTGACATCAAGGTCGGCGCCGCTCCGAAGACAGCTCTGCAGAGCTGGATCTCCAGCGCATCCTGATCTCGGTATCGATCGCATGAATAAAAAGCCCCGGAGACGGGGCTTTTTTGTTGGTCGGAGAGCACGGGCCATCCCCGCCCTTCGAGGCTTCGCTCCTCAGGGTGAGGATGGAGCGCACACCGTCACACAAAGCCGATCCCCCGCGCATGAGATGAGCTCAATGTGTCGGCTCGTGCAGAAGATTAGCCCTCATGGTGAGGTGCGTAGGCTTCGGAGCTTGTCGAAGAGGCCGGAGCCTCGAACCACGAGGGCGGATGGTGAATAGCAATCCCGCCGGATTTACCGCGGCGGCGTGCCGTTATCGGCGAAGACATCGCCAACCAGATAGAGGGAGCCGCCAATCAGGATGCGCGGCGCCGGCAAATTCGGCACGGCGAACGCCTTGATCGCATCCAGCGCCTCGCCGACATCCGACATGGGTTCCGCCACCAGCCCTGCATCATAAGCCGCATTTGCCAGAATGACCGGATCGATCATGGCATCGCTGCCGCGGATCGGAACGCAATAGACCTTTTCCGCAAGACCGGCGAAAGCCTTGAAATAGCCGACCGGATCTTTCGTATTGATCATGCCGATGATCAGGAACAGGGGCCGCGGCTGGCGTTCCTCGAAATTGGCCATGGCCTCGGCGATCACTTCGCCGGCACCGGGATTGTGGCCACCATCGACCCAGATTTCCGCGCCTTCGGGCGCATGCGATATCAAATCGCCTTCCGTCAGCCGCTGCAGGCGCCCCGGCCACTCGACAGAGGTCATCGCCTTTTCCATCATCGCTTCGGTCACGACGAAGCCGGCAGCCTTGACGGCGCGGATGGCGGCGGCGGCATTGCCATATTGGTGGCGGCCCGGCAGGCGCGGCAGCGGCAGGTCGGCCAGGCCGAACTCGTCCTGATAGACCAGCTTGCCATATTCCTCATGGGCGGAAAAATCCTGGCCGAAAACTGCCGTCGGGCAACGAAGCCGCTCTGCCGTCGATATCAGGACATCGAGGGCGGCATCGTATTCCTGATGGCCGATAACGACAGGATGACCCGACTTCATGATACCCGCCTTCTCGGCGGCGATCAGCTCGACGCGATCGCCGAGATAGGGCTGGTGATCGAGCGAAATCGGCATGATGACCGAGACGGCCGGATCGGAAATGACGTTGGTGGCATCGAAGCGACCGCCAAGGCCGACTTCGATGACGGCGGCATCCGCCGGATGTTCGGCAAAGAGAAGGAAGGTTGCAGCCGTCAGGATTTCAAAGACAGTGATCTTCTGGCCGGCATTGGCTTCGGCGATACGGCGCAGCACATCAGCGAAGACGGCATCATTGACGAGTTCGCCACGGCCGTCCTTGACGCCCATGCGGTAACGCTCATGCCAGTTCACCAGATGCGGCGAGGTATGGACATGCACGCTGTAGCCGCCGGCCTCAAGCAGCGCACGGCAGAAGGCCGTGACCGATCCCTTGCCATTGGTGCCGGCGACATGGATCACCGGCGGCAGCTTCTTGTGAGGATTGTCGAGGATATCGAGCAGCCGGGTTATTCTCTCCAGAGAGAGATCGAAGCCCTTGGGGTGCAACTCCAAGAGCTTCTCGATTTCCCGTGCCGCTTCGCTCTTTGCGGATTGATCCATAGCCGTCATCCCGCACCTCCGCCTTTCGGCTGTCTATGATATCAGGCCTTTACCGCTACCGGCAGCGCGGCACCATTTTTGCTCGCAGCGGCCACATCGTTTGCCGGCGCCTTGGTCAGGATCTTCAACAGAGTTGCCAAGGTGTCCGGAATGTCATGGCGCTTGACGACCATGTCCACCATGCCGTGCTCAAGCAGATATTCCGAGGTCTGGAAGCCCTCGGGAAGCTTTTCGCGCAGGGTCTGCTCGATGACGCGCTTGCCGGCAAAGCCGATTTCGGCACCGGGTTCGGCAAGCTGGATATCGCCCAGCATCGCGTAGGAGGCCGTGACGCCGCCGGTCGTCGGATTGGTCAGCACGACGATATAGGGCTGGCCCGCTTCCTTCAGCATGTCGACGGCAACCGTCGTGCGCGGCAGCTGCATCAGCGACAGGATGCCTTCCTGCATGCGCGCGCCGCCCGAAGCCGGGAACATGACCAGCGGGCATTTTTCGGCGATCGCACGTTCGAAAGCCTTCACGATGGCCTCGCCGGCAGCCATACCGAGCGAACCGCCGATGAAATTGAATTCATGGACGACGGCCACGAGCTTCAAGCCGCGAACCTTGCCAAGGCCGGAAAGGATCGTATCCTCCTGCTCGGTCTTGATGCGGCTGTCCTTCAGGCGATCGGTATATTTCTTCGAATCGCGGAACTTCAGCGGGTCCTGCGCGACCTTCGGCTGCGGCAGGGCTTCGTATTCCCCCCTGTCGAAGAGATCGGCAAGGCGGGCCTTGGCCGGCATCTTCATATGGAAGCCGGAGGCCGGAATAACCCACTTATTGTCTTCCAGATCCTTGTGGAAGACCATCTCGCCCGTTTCCGGGCACTTGATCCAGAGATTCTCCGGAACTTCGCGACGGCCCAGCATGGAGTTGATCCGCGGGCGGACGTAGTTCGTGATCCAGTTCAATTCGAAACTCCTAATCGACCAAATTCATCGATATCGTAGTCACCACCTAATGCCCATAGGCCTTTTCTTCAATCCGCAATGATCGAAGACAGGCCTATATTGGGAAACTATTCGGCGGCAACAAGGCGCGCGGAGCGCGTTCCCGTCGACAGGCCGCGCACAAGCGTCGCAACGGCCTGGATGGTGTCAGCCGTCGCCTTGCCATCCTTGGTAAGGCTGGTGGCGATCTGGTTGACGATGGCGGTGCCGACGACAACGCCGTCAGCGGAAGCGCCGATCAGCTTGGCGTGCTCGGCGGTCTTGACACCGAAGCCGACGCAAACCGGCAGCGCGGTGTGTTCCTTGATGCGCTCGACTGCGCCCGAGACCAGCGACGGGTCCGGCAGAGCCGAACCGGTGATGCCGTTCATCGAGACATAATAGACGAAACCGGATGTGTTTTTCAGAACCGTCGGCAGGCGCTTGTCATCGGTCGTCGGCGTTGCCAGGCGGATGAAGTTGATGCCCTTGCGGATGGCGGGAATGCAGAGCTCGTCATCCATTTCCGGCGGCAGATCGACGACGATCAGGCCGTCGATGCCGGCGACGATCGCATCGTCAAGAAACTTTTCGACGCCATAGATGTAGATCGGATTGTAGTAACCCATCATCACGATCGGCGTGTCGGCATCGGTCTTGCGGAAATCTGCAGCCAGCTGCAGCGTCTTCTTCAGCGTCTGGCCGGCCTTCAGGGCGCGCTGGCCGGCAAGCTGGATCGCCGGGCCATCGGCCATCGGATCGGAGAAAGGCATGCCGAGCTCGATGACATCGGCACCGGCTTCCGGCAGCGCCTTCATGATGCCGAGCGAGGTCTCGTAATCGGGATCGCCACCCATGAAATAGGTTACGAGTGCCGGGCGGCCTTCAGCCTTCAGAGCGGCGAAGCGTTTGTCCATACGTGCGGTCATGGCGTCTAACTCACATTCCCAGAATCTTGCCGACGGTGAAGATATCCTTGTCGCCGCGGCCGGAGAGGTTCATCAGGATGATCTCGTCCTTGCCCATCTTCGGGGCACGCTTGATCACTTCGGCGAGCGCATGGCTCGGCTCGAGCGCCGGAATGATGCCTTCGAGGCGCGTCAGCGTCTGGAAAGCCTCCAGCGCCTCATGGTCCATGATCGGAACATATTCGGCGCGGCCGATATCGTTCAGCCAGGAGTGTTCCGGGCCGATGCCGGGATAATCGAGGCCGGCCGAAATGGAATGACCTTCCTTGATCTGGCCGTCGCCATCCTGCAGCAGATAGGTGCGGTTGCCATGCAGCACGCCGGGTGAACCGGCTGTAATGGAGGCGCAATGCTCGTCGCCCTCAAGACCCTTGCCGCCGGCTTCGACGCCGACGATCTTGACACCCTCGTCATCGAGGAAGGGATGGAAGATGCCGATGGCATTCGAGCCACCGCCAACGGCAGCGACAACGAGGTCAGGCAGGCGGCCTTCGGCCTCCAGGATCTGGGCGCGGGCTTCGGCGCCGATCACCGCCTGGAAATCGCGGACCATTTCCGGATAGGGATGCGGTCCAGCGGCGGTGCCGATCAGATAATAGGTGTCGTCGACATTGGTGACCCAGTCACGCAGCGCCTCGTTCATGGCGTCCTTCAGCGTGCCGCTGCCTGCCGTCACCGGAATGACCTCGGCGCCCAAAAGCTTCATGCGGAAGACGTTCGGCGCCTGGCGCTCGACATCGGTCGCGCCCATGTAGACGACGCAGGGAAGACCAAAGCGGGCAGCAACCGTCGCCGAGGCAACGCCATGCTGGCCGGCGCCGGTTTCCGCGATGATACGGGTCTTGCCCATGCGCTTGGCGAGCAGGATCTGGCCGATGCAGTTGTTGATCTTGTGCGAACCGGTGTGGTTCAACTCCTCGCGCTTGAAATAGATCTTCGCGCCACCGAGTTCGGCCGTCAGGCGCTCTGCAAAGTAAAGCGGGCTCGGGCGGCCGATATAATGCGTGCCCAGCGACTTCAGCTCAGCCTGGAAGACCGGGTCGTCCTTCGCCTTGTTCCATTCCTCCTGCAAATCCAGGATCAGCGGCATCAACGTTTCGGCTACGAAACGGCCACCGTAAATACCGAAACGACCGTCCTCATCAGGGCCGGCGCGGAAGGAATTGGGTTTAGGCGTCTGGTTCACTTTCTACTCCCTGCTGCCGGTTTCGGCAGGCATGCTTCTGCAAAAGCGTCGAAAAACTGGTCGATCTTGCCCAGATCCTTCACACCCGGCGCGCTTTCGACGGCGGAGGAAAGATCCACACCCGTGGCCCTGGTGGATGCCAGAGCGCGAGCGACATTGTCTTTGTTGACCCCACCGGACAGCATATAGTCCACCCGATCGTCGAGCCAGCTCATCAGGCTCCAATCGAAGGACACGCCGTTTCCGCCCGGCAGATCCGAGCCGGCGGGCGGCTTGGCGTCGAACAGGAAACGGTCCGCAATGCCGATGTAGGATTCCACCCGCTTCAGATCGTCGGCGTCACGCACCGACATCGCCTTCATGACGGGGACATTATAGACCGCTTTGATCGTCAGCACACGCTCCGGGCTTTCATTGCCATGGAGCTGCAATATGTCCGGCTTCACCAGCGACATGATCTCGTCGAGATCGTCATTGCCGGGATTGACCGTGACGGCAACGATCTTTGCCTTGCCGCGGGCACGCTCGGCCAGCAGGCCGGCCATGTCGGGCTCGATATAGCGCGGGCTCTTTTCGAAGAAGATAAAGCCGATATGCGTCGCGCCGCGCTCGAGAGCACGATCCACCGCTTCCGGCGTCTTCAGACCACAAATTTTGACATCGGGGCTCATGGCAGCGGAGTGACATGAAAATTGAAAAGAGTCGAGCCTAAAGGCGATGTTGGCGGGATTTTTGCGTGGCTCTTACCTTGGCGGCGGATAGCTCAATCGAAGTCGATCGCATGCAGCTGGCTGCCGTGGCGCTTCAACCAGGCTTTGGCTTCGTCCATGTCGGGGCAGAGCTTGAGGCAGAGCGCCCAGAAACGCGGGCCGTGGTTCATCTCGCGCAGATGCGCGACTTCGTGGGCCGCGAGATAGTCGATGACCAAGGGCGGCGCCATGACGATGCGCCAGGAAAAGCTGAGATTACCCTGCGAGGAGCAGGAGCCCCAGCGGCTGCGGGTATCCTTCATGGTGATGGAAGTGACCGTGGCGCGGATGGCCTTGGCATGAACTGCGACAAGCCTTTCCAGATCGGCGCGGGCTTCCTTCTTCAGGAACGTCGCGATGCGGCGGCCGGCATGTTCGGGCATGCCGCTGACGCGCAGCACCGGCGTGCCATCGACGATGACGGCTTCGGTGAGACCGCGGAGAGTTCCCGTGTGCTCGATCCGATGGCGCACACCGCGCAGGAGGATTTCGCTGCCGCTGCGCAGATTGCTTTCGGCGGAAAATTTCGCAAGCTTGGTCAGGAGCCAGCCCTGATGGCGGTCGAGGAAGGCATTGACCTCACGGGCGGAGAGACCGCGCGGGACGGTCATCTTCAACGCCCGTCCGCCGGGCTCGATCCTGAGCGTAATGCGCGTTGCGCGCTCATGCTGGCGAATGGTGAGCGGCATTAAGCGGCCGGCGACATCGAGGGTGCGCGTTTCCGGCGCGGCTGGTTTGGCCTGCGATTTTCGGGATCTGGAAAGCAGCGGAAACATGAGGCAGTTTTATATGATTCGCCAAAGCGCGTCGCAATCTTTCAGATTGGCTTCCGGTGCTTTGGCCTTCGATTTTTGCATGTCGTTGTCGTAAAGCCGCTGCGCAATTTTGCGCAACTTGCTTTGCGGGCTCCGGCAAAGAAAAACCGGCATACGTTGATGCCGGTTTCGACTATATGATGCGGTTGCCTTCACAAGCCCATCACGGGGTCTGGAATTCGGTCGGTGAGCCGCCATTGTCGTTGCGCTTGACGCTGTTGCGCTCGCGCATGAAGCGGTCGAACTCCTCCTGATCCTTGGCACGGCGCAGTTCGCGGGCATAGGCATCGAAGTCGGCGCGCATTTCATCCAGCTTGCGGCGTTCCTGCTCGAGGCGTTCAAGCTCTGCCCGGCGCCAGTCGTCAAAGGCGACGTTGCCGGTCGAATAGAAGGAATGGCGATGACGATTGCGATAACGTCCGCAGCCAGCAAACATGCCGTCGGTCCTTTCGTTCACATCCCGTTTGAATTCCCGCAAACGTTCTCCGAAGAGAATATAGGCGAGCATGGCGAAGCCCAGCGGCCAGAAGACCACGAAGCCGAGCACCATCAAGGCAATAGTAGCCGGAGTCCAATCCGGGCGAAGCAATGCAGATTGGTTCATTGTCAGGTATCCTCGCACGGCGCATCGCCCTCCGACCGATACCGATCGATGGAAAGCTTTCTGCGCGTTTTTTAAAGCTCTACCTGCATCTCAGCGCGTTCCAAGGACGCGCGGCGCGGCAAACGGCCCGATCTCTGCGGTACCGCTGGAATCGAGATGGTAACCTCTTCGTGAGGCTTCAATGGCATTGCCTGACGGAATCGGACAAGTGCTTGAATCCGCCGGGATAATTCAACAAAAGCTAATGTTTTGCTTTGCCAGTGGACGCTTTGATTTTGCTTGCCCCCAAAATTGCACGGCAGTTTTGGGGGTCTTGCCTCCTCAGGCCGACTTGCCGCCTTTGATGACCCGCTTGACGACCGGGCGACCGGTGCGGGCATGTTCGCGCGTGAAGGCCAGGATGCGCGGCGCGATCTCGCGGCGGAAACGCGAGCCATTGAAGACACCGTAATGGCCGACATCCGGCTGCAGATAGTGCATGCGCATATGGTCGGGGATATTGGTGCAGATGGTCTGCGCCGCATGCGTCTGGCCGACGCCGGAGATATCGTCATTCTCGCCTTCGACGGTCAGAAGCGCGACATTGCGGATGGCCGTGGGATCGACGCGCTGGCCGCGATGCATGAGCTCGCCCTTGGGCAGCGCATGCTTGATGAAGACCTGATCGACCGTCTGCAGATAGAATTCCGCCGTCAGGTCCATGACAGCCAGATATTCGTCATAGAAATCGCGGTGCTTTTCGGCCGGCTCGCCATCGTTCTTGACGAGATGCACGAAGAAATCCTTGTGCGCGATCATGTGCCGGTCGAGGTTCATCGACATGAAGCCGGAAAGCTGCAGGAAGCCCGGATAGACCGGGCGCATGAAGCCCGGCTGCGGCCAGGGCACGTTCATGACGACATTGTCGGCAAACCATTCCAGCGGCTTGTCCTTGGCAAGCTGGTTGACGGCCGTCGGATTGATCCGGGTATCGATGGGACCACCCATCAGTGTCATCGACGAGGGCGCCAGACGGTCGCCGGACGCTTCCATGACGGCTGCTGCCGCCAATACCGGCACCGACGGCTGACAGACGGCGACGACATGGGTATCCGGGCCGAGGTGATGCAGCATCTCGATGACGTAATCGATATAGTCTTCCAGATCGAAGGTGCCTTCCGTCATCGGCACCATGCGGGCATCGATCCAGTCGGTGATGTAGACATCGGCACCCGGCAGAAGGGCTTCGACGGTGCCGCGCAGCAGCGTGGCGTAGTGGCCCGACATCGGCGCCACGATCAGGATGCGGGGATCGGTGCCGTGGCCGGCGGGCAAGCTGCGTTCGAAACGAATGAGGTTGCAGAAGGGCTTCTTCCAGACGATCTTCTCGTAGACGGACACCGGCCTGCCCTCGATGACGGTCTCGTGCAGCCCGAACTCCGGCTTGCCGTAACGTCTGGTCGTGCGCTCGAAAACCTCGAGGCTTGCCGTCAACGTGCGGCCGAACACCGTGTGCGAGAGGGGATTGAGGGGATTGGCATAGGCCAGGCGCATCATATCAGCCGCGACGCGAAAAGGGGCGAGGGCGGCATGATTGAGTTCGTAAAACTGATAAAACATGGGGGGCTTTACCTTTCGTGATGCGGGTCTGCGACCTCGCCAATCACCTGATCATTGAAACGCACGCTCCTCGCGTGTCGCTTGCCTTCGCTGCGGCGCTCCTCCAGTCGCGCCGTGCAGCAGGATAATCGCGGCTCCTCGGGCGCAATCATTATCCTTTAAGCTCTTACTATCCAGCCTAACAGCTTTTTGCTGCAGAGCAACATAACCATTGCCGGTTCTTTCGATAAAAAATGCCGGAGAATCGCTTCTCCGGCATCAAGATTGATCTCAAAAAGTTAAAGTTCCTGAGCCTGCACGCATCAAGCGTCGGCAAGGAAAGTTTGCTTCTGGGTGCCGAGGCCTTCCATGCCAAGCTCGACGACGTCGCCAGGCTTCAGATACTGCGGCGGCTTCATGCCCATTCCGACGCCGGGAGGCGTGCCGGTGGAGATGACGTCGCCCGGGTGCAGAGACATGAACTGGCTGAGATAGGACACGAGGAAGGCAACACCATAGACCATGGTCTTGGTCGAGCCGTTCTGCATCGTCTTACCGTTGACCTTCAGCCACATACCGAGGTTCTGCGGATCGGCTACCTCGTCCTTGGTGACAAGCCAGGGGCCGATCGGGCCGAAGGTGTCGCAGGACTTGCCTTTGGTCCACTGGCCCGAGCGCTCGGTCTGGAAGGCGCGTTCGGAAACGTCGTGCGAGACGCAGTAACCGGCGACATACTCAAGAGCATCGGCTTCGCTGACATATTTCGCCGTCTTGCCGATAACGACGCCGAGCTCGACCTCCCAGTCGGTCTTTTCAGAGCCGCGCGGGATCAGCACGTTGTCGTTCGGGCCAACGATAGCAGAGCTTGCCTTCATGAAGATGATGGGTTCCGGCGGCACGGTGGCGCCCGTTTCGGCAGCGTGGTCGGAGAAATTCAGGCCGATGCAGATGAACTTGCCGGTGCCGGCAACGCAGGCGCCGAGGCGGCCTTCGGCCAGTTCGGGCAGGCTCTTCGGATCGAGCGCTGCGATCTTCGCGAGGCCAGCGGGCGAAATCGCCTCGCCGCCAATATCGGCGACGTGAGCGGAGAGATCGCGGATCTTGCCATCGCTATCGAGAAGCGCCGGCTTTTCCTTGCCGACTTCGCCAACACGCAACAACTTCATGGATTTTCCTTCCCTGCATTTTCAAAGACGAGATTGCTTTCAGAGCCAAAATTGCCGGCGCCATATATGAACGAATTGTTCACCAGTGTCATCAAGCGATTTCGAAGAGCATAGCATGTCCGGCGCTGCCGCGCCGAAACAACAGTTTCTCTAAAGCGCATCGCGATCTCTGAGCCTCGCTTCGTGCGCTTTAGCTTTTTGATTTTGCGCATGTCGCTACCGCAAGACCGCTGCACACCTTTGCGCGACATGCTTCAGGAGGTAGGCAACGATCTGGCGATTTCGAGGATGACATCGAAAGCTGTATCAATGTCATCAGCCGTCGCTTCGAACTGTCCGGCCTGGAAACGAATGACGAGACGGCCAGCTACGCGTGTCTGCGTCAGATAGATGCGACCATCATTGTTGATCGCTGTAATCAGGCGCTGAGTATGCTCCTCCTGAGCAACGCCCAAAGGCGCCTTGTGATCGAACGAGAACAGCGACAGGAACGGTTGGGTGACGATCTCGAAATCCGGCTCGGCCGCGAGGCGCTTAGCCAGATTCTGCGACCAGGCGACGTGGTTGCGGATCATCGTGCGCAGCCCTTCCAGCCCGTGATAACGCAGGAGGAACCAGAGCTTCAGCGCCCGGAAGCGGCGACCGAGCGGCACCGACCATTCCGAATAGTTGATGATGCCGTCGTGGCCGTGGGTGCGCAAATATTCCGGCTGGATCGCCAAGGTCCTTACCAGGGCATCCGGTTCGCGGACGAACTGGACGGAGCAATCGAACTGTGCTCCGAGCCACTTATGCGGGTTGAAGACGACGGAATCGGCCCGCTCGACACCCCGCCACAGATCACGGAATTCCGGGCAGATCATCGCGGAGCCGGCCCAGGCAGCATCCACATGCACATAAAGACCGTTTGCATGGGCAACATCGACGACGGCAGCGATATCATCGCAGGCGCCGACGCTGGTGCCGCCGACGCAGGCAATGACGCCGGCGGGCAGCAGACCGGCGGCGCGGTCCCGCTCTATCGCGTCGGCAAGCGCCTGCGGATCCATTGATTTGTTCGGGCCGCCGGATGGAATGCGGACCAGATTTTCGGCACCGACGCCGGCAATCCAAATGGCGCGATCGATCGAGGTGTGAACCTGATCGGTGGAATAGATGCGCACGGTCTTGTTGGCCGCGAGGCCACGGCTGTTTCCCTGCCAGTCAAGCGCTCTCTCGCGCATGACAAGCACGGCCGCAAGAGTTGCCGTCGACGCAGAATCCTGTATGACGCCGGTAAAGCTTTCCGGCAGGCCGAGGGCCTGGCGTAGCCAATCGACCACCTTGGTTTCAAGCTCGGTGGCGGAAGGCGATGTCTGCCAGAGCATGCATTGGGCGGCGATGGCGCTGACCAGATATTCGGCGACCACAGAGACCGGAGCTGCATTGGCGGGGAAATAGGCAAAGAAGCGCGGATGCTGCCAATGTGTCATCCCGGGAACGAGGATATCCTCAAAATCCTTGAAGATATCCTCCATGGCTTCGCCCGATTCCGGTGGAGAATCAGCAATATGCGCCGATATTTCGCCCGGCGCCATTTTCGCCCGAACCGGCCTTTCACGAAGCGAGGCGCGATAGTCCGCGCCCCAGTTTGCCGCCTTCTCCGACCATTGCCGGAACTCTTCCCAATTCATCACGGTCCTCCCCGCTTTATCGATTGAGGCGGACCTTAGACCGGTTTTGGAATAGGGTCGAGTATCAGAAAAGCTCGTCGAGAGCGGGCCCGAGCGGCACGATACCGCTCGGATTGAGCGTGGCTATCGAGTAGTATCCGCGCTTGATGTGATCGAAACTGATCGTCTCTGCAATGCCGGGCCAGTCCAGCATGCGGCGGCAGAAGGACTGGAGATTGGCATAGTCCGAGAGCCGGCGGAGATTGCACTTGAACAGGCCATGATAGGCGACATCGAAGCGAACGAGGGTGACGAACAGCCTGATATCGCTTTCGGTGGGATGATCGGTAAAGAGGAAGTCCCTACCTTCCAGCTCCGCCTCGACCCGATCGAGGCAATCGAACACCTCGGTGAAGGCTTCTTCATAGGCAAGCTGCGTTGTCGCAAAGCCGGCGCGGTAGACGCCATTGTTGAGGGCGGGATAGATCCGGGCGTTGAAGCTGTCGATGTCCGCTCGTTTGGATGCCGGGTAAAGATCAATATCCTGACGGGCGAGATCGCCGAAGCCCTCATTCAGCATCCGCAGAATATCGGATGACTCATTGTTGACGATCGTGCCGGTCTTCTTGTCCCAAAGGACGGGCACGGTGGCGCGGCCGGTGAAGGCTGGGTCGGCCTTGGTGTAAATCTCGTGCATGTAGGTGGCGCCATTGACGGCGTCATTCGTGGCACCCGGACAATCGCCAAAACGCCAGCCCTGTTTGGAGAGTACGGGCTCGACAATGGAAACGGAAATAGCCTCTTCCAGGCCCTTCAGCTTGCGCCCGATCAGCGTGCGCGATGCCCAAGGGCAGATCAGAGCGACATAGAGATGGTAACGGCCGGTTTCCGCCTTGAAACCACCCTCGCCCGTCGGACCAGCCCGGCCGTCGGGCGTGACCCAATTGCGAAAGCTCGAGGTCTGGCGAACGAAGCCGCCCTTCTCATCCTTGGCCTGGACCGGTTGCCAATCTTCCGTCCATTTTCCGTTTACCAGCAAAGCTCAGTCTCCACGCGCGGGTTTCTTATTCAACCACAGCATAGCGGAACAGAATTTCACTGGAATAACGCAAACTTGAAACAGACTGTCTACCTGGCGCAGGCAGATGCGGTTATGTATGAAAACCTGCAACTTTTGATCAAGTTCACTGGAGCATCCTATGGCGACATCCGTTTCCACGGTCACAACCGATCATGCCAGCCGTTATTTGCAGCAACTCTGCAAGCACTGGAGCCACAAATTTGAAGTGGAATTCAACGAGACAGCTGGCAAGGTGCCGTTCAGTCCGGAAGCATCCCTTGAATTGGCCGCAGATACCGCGAAGCTGAACCTGACTTTGAACGTCGCAAAGCCAGAGGATCTCGAGCGCCTGCAGGATGTCGTCGCCGATCATCTCAAGCGCTTCGCCTTCCGCGAAGAACTCGACTTTGTCTGGATCCCCGACGCGAGCGCCGCATAATTTTCTTATCCAACTCCCAAGACCTGCAACTGGTTCACCTAGACGAAAGAAGCCCCTATGACATCAAGCAATAGCCGCGAATCCCAGTATCCGATCGACAAGCTCTTTCTGGATCGTTGGTCGCCGCGCGCCTACTCCAACGAACCCATGCCAGAAACCGACCTGCTGACTATCCTGGAAGCAGCGCATTGGGCGCCGTCCGCGTCGAACCTTCAACCCTGGCGCTTCCTGTATGCCCTTCGCGGCTCGGAAAACTGGGACAAGTTTCTGAGCGTCCTGGTCGAGTTCAACCAAGGCTGGGTAAAGTCCGCGTCCGCGCTGCTTTTCGTTATTTCCCGCACCCATAGCGGTGAGCTTGGTTCCGACGAACAGAAGCCCAGCTACAGCCACTCGTTCGACGCTGGCGCGGCCTGGGGCTTCCTTGCGGTCCAGGCACATCTAGCCGGCTACGAAGCGCACGGGATGACCGGCTTCCACGTCGAAAAATCCTATGAAGTCCTCGGCATTCCCGATGGTTTCCGCGTCGAGGCTGCCGTCGCGATCGGCAAGATCGGTGACAAGAACCAGCTTCCGGAAAAGCTGCGCGAGCGCGAAGTACCAAGCCAGCGCAAGCCGCTTTCGGACGTCGCCTTCAACGGCACTTTCATCGCCAAGTAATTGAACCGAATAGAAAAGGCCCGCCTGGATTTCCGGCGGGCCTTTTTCTTTTTGCGGCATTTTTCTCGGTCCGGACGGAAAACCGCTGAGGACCTCTCCTGAAAATACCCAGATCAGATGTCGAGGTTGGCGACGTTCAGGGCGTTGTCCTGAATGAATTCGCGTCTGGGCTCTACCTCGTCGCCCATAAGGCGGGCGAACAGGCCATCGGCATCCGTCGCATCGTTGACCCTTACCTGCAGCAGCGTGCGGACGTTCGGATCAAGCGTCGTTTCCCAGAGCTGTTCGGCATTCATCTCGCCGAGGCCCTTGTAGCGCTGCATGGTAAGACCCTTGCGGCCGGCCGTGAAGATCGTTTCCAGCAGCTTGCGCGGTCCGGAAATCTCGGTCTCGCCATCGCGGCGTACGAGCTTCGGCGGCACGATGTAGGTTTCCTTAAGCCGCGCGCCGAGCTGATCGATGAGGCGCGCATCCTGCGAGCCGATCAGCGCCATGTCGAGAAGAATAACTTCCTTGACGCCGCGCACCATACGCTCGAAGCGCAAACCACCTTCGCCCGTCACGATGCCGCTCCAACCACGCTCGGTTTCCTCGGCAATGAGGTCGAGCCGCTTGGCGACGTCATCCGCAAGAGCCGTCGCCCGCGCCTGATCGCTGACCAATTCGGCATTGAGGGCACCGGCAATCGCCGCCTGTTCAACGACATCGCGATTGTAGCGCGAGTGCAGATTGTCGATCAGCGTGCGCAGGCGCAGTGCGTCGGAAATCACCTCGCGCAGATCCTGGCCGGCGCGGACTTCGCCGCCACCGATCCGCAGGCTCGCATCGTCGAGGCCCTGCCCGATCAGATATTCTTCCAGCGCCTTCTCGTCCTTCAGATACTGAACCGACTTGCCGCGCGTCACCTTATAAAGCGGCGGTTGGGCGATATACAGATGGCCGCGCTCGATGAGTTCAGGCATCTGGCGGAAGAAGAAGGTGAGCAGCAGCGTGCGGATGTGGGCGCCGTCGACGTCTGCGTCCGTCATGATGATGATCTTGTGATAGCGCAGCTTGTCGGCGTTGAATTCGTCCTTGCCGATGCCGGTGCCGAGCGCAGTGATCAGCGTACCGATTTCCTGGCTGGACAGCATCTTGTCGAAACGGGCGCGCTCGACGTTGAGGATCTTGCCGCGCAACGGCAGGATGGCCTGGTTTTCGCGCGAACGGCCCTGCTTGGCCGAACCGCCTGCAGAGTCGCCCTCGACGAGGAAGACTTCGGACTTGGCGGGATCGCGCTCGGAGCAATCGGCGAGCTTGCCGGGCAGAGATGCAATATCAAGCGCACCCTTGCGGCGGGTCAGTTCACGCGCCCTGCGGGCTGCTTCGCGAGCCGCCGCGGCCTCGACGACCTTGCCGACCAGAACCTTGGCTTCGGACGGATGTTCTTCGAGCCAGGTGCTGAGGGCTTCGTTGACCAGGCTTTCCACGACCGGGCGAACCTCGGAGGAAACCAGCTTGTCCTTGGTCTGAGACGAGAACTTCGGGTCGGGAACCTTGACCGACAGCACGGCCGTCAGACCTTCGCGGCAATCGTCACCCGTCAGCGTCACCTTCTCCTTCTTGGTGATGCCCGAGGAGTCGGCATAGGAGGTGATCTGGCGCGTCAAGGCAGCACGGAAGCCGGCCATATGCGTGCCGCCGTCGCGCTGCGGGATGTTGTTGGTGAAGCAGAGGACGTTTTCGTGGTAGCTGTCGTTCCACCACATGGCCACTTCGACCGTGATGCCGTCCTTTTCGCTGCGGATCGACACCGGCTTCTGAACCAGCGGTTTCTTGGCCCGATCGAGGTAAGCAACGAAGGCTTCCAGGCCGCCGTCATAAAGCATCTCTTCCTGCCGGACGTCCGAATGACGCTTGTCGGTGAGAAGGATGCGGACGCCGGAATTCAGGAAGGCAAGTTCGCGCAGGCGATGCTCGAGCGTGCCGTAGTCGAACTCAATCATGGTGAAGGTTTCTGAGCTCGGCATGAAGCTCACTTCGGTGCCGGTCAAGTTGCTGGAATCGCCGGTTTCCTTCAACGGCGCATCCGCGACGCCGTGGGTGAAGCTCATTTCATGGATCTTGCCCTGGCGGCGGATCTTCAGCTTCAACCAGACGGACAGCGCGTTGACGACCGAAACGCCGACGCCATGCAGACCGCCCGAAACCTTGTAGGAATTCTGGTCGAATTTGCCGCCGGCGTGCAGCTGGGTCATGATGACTTCGGCAGCGGAGACGCCTTCGCCGGTGTGGATATCCGTCGGGATGCCGCGACCGTTGTCGGTGACCGTTACCGAGCCATCGGGATTGAGGGTCACCGTGACGATATCGGCATGACCGGCCAAGGCTTCGTCAATCGCGTTGTCGACGACTTCGTAGACCATGTGATGCAGGCCCGAGCCATCGTCCGTATCACCGATATACATGCCGGGACGCTTGCGCACGGCATCGAGGCCCTTCAGAACCTTGATGCTATCTGCGCCATACTCGGCGTTCCCGCCGTTTTCGGTTACGGATGTATCGGTCATTTATTGAAGTCTTTCCAGTGTTTAGAGAATCTCGCCGATCACTGCCGAATCAGCGGCTTTTCTTGCTCTGAATATAGGATGTTTCACCCCGAACTTCCAAACGGAAGGCCCCCACATCCGGCATAAAGCAGGGGATTAAGGCGCTTTTCAGCCGGTTTTTCCGGCATTTTCCAGAACGCGGGCTAGCTCTTGGATCGTTGCGGCGTCAATGTTGCGAATCTTGACCGCCAGATGGTTGACGAAGGCGGTATGTTCGGCGGAAAGCCCGGATGTATCGACCACGACCCGCGGGTCGGAAAATCGCGCCAACAGGAACAATTCCTCGGCTTCGTCCCAGATGATGTTGAAGTAGCCGGCGATACGCTGCAGCAGATCGAAGGTCGGCGTGCCGCGCTTTCCATGCTCCAAGGCGGATAGATAGGCGGGTGTCACATTCAGCGCTGCGGCCATTTCCTTCTGCGAGACGCCCTTGCGCAATCTCAGTTTTCGCACCGCTTCGCCGAAAGGGGTCAAAGCTTCTCCCCCTTCCCACGCGACAGACGAATGTAAAGTGCACCGTCGCCGCCGTGGTGCTGCGCCGCCGTCTCGTAAGAGGAGATCAGGAAGCGGAATTCGGGCTTGGAAAACCATAGCGGCACGGCGCGCTTGAGCGCCCCTTCGCTGCCCATCGAGCTGCCCTTGCCTGTGATGACGAGCACATGGCGCAGACCGCGTCCATGGGCACGCAGAAGGAAATCCAGAAGCATGCCGTGCGCTTCGCTCTGGATAAGGCCGTGAAGATCGATCCGAGCCTCCAGCGCCAGCCGCCCCTTGGCGATCTTGCGCTTGACCGGACGTTCGAATGGATGATGCTGGCCGGAAGGCTGCTTTGCCGGTGCCGGCGTATTTTGAGCGTCTGCAGTTGTCGGCGCCATTGCTGCCTTGGCGGCGCGGGTCTTTTCCTCGTTCTCCGCTTCGGCTGCCAGCGCCGCTTCAAAAGCCTCCATCTCGGCCATTCGACCGGGCATGGGCCGGGCGCTTTTGGCAACCCTGCCCCAGAGAATGCGATCCTCCGTGCTGAGCTTGCGCTCCTTGTCTTTTCGTTCCGGGGCCATCAGCCAAACCTTCGCGCTGCCGCCTTTGGAATGAATATATAAAAATCCGCGTCATTGCGCACGGTGCCGGCAAGCTCGCCTGCGTCGTAGCCCGAGCCCGTGAAGATATCGCCCCGCGCCGGACCTACGATAGCGGAGCCGGTGTCGAGCGCCAGCATCAGCCGTGCAAACGGTTTGCCGCCATCGAGATGCGTCAGGCTTTCCGAGCGGATAAAGAATGGGAAACCGAAGGTGTGGATCAGCCTGTCGACCGCCAGCGAGCGGCCGGCGACCAGCGGCACCTTGGCAGCTGCGATCGGACCGAGGGTCTCATCGCTGACATCTGCCTCGCGGAAGAAAATGTAGGACCGGTTGTGTGCGAGGACTTCATCGACCTGCTCCGGATGCGCATAAAGCCAATCGCGGATCGTCTGCATGGAGATCGTCGCGCGATCCAGCAAGCCACGGTCGATCAGCAGGCGTCCGACGGCAGAGAAAGGGTGCCCGGCCTTGGCGGCATAGGTGATGCGGCCAAGACGTCCATCCGGATAGCGCAGACGCGCCGCGCCCTGCACATGCACGAAGAAGACGTCGACCCTGGATTTCGCCCAGGCGATTTCCAAACCCTTGCCTTCAAGGTAGCCGCGATCGATCTCGCCGCGATCGGGGTAGGCCGAGATGGCTCCATCGCGAAGGCGCCCGAACATATAGGAAGCGTCGAGGGTCGCGGGCCGATTGCCATCGTCGAGATCGATCAGATCATCCGGCCGGCGATAGAAGGGATATCGATAGGTTTCGTCCGGAATGGCCGAGACTTCGATTTCCGGTTCGAAAAATGCCGTGACGAAACCGCTGCCACCGTCGCTGCGACGAACGAAGAACGGCCGGCAGTGCTCCTCGAAGAACGCACGGGCTTCCGCGGCATCTCGCGGGTCTTTTGTCTCGGCCGCGTCGAGCAGTGCCAACAGATCGTCGGCGGTCAGCCCTGCCATGCCGGTGCGATAGGGTTTTATATCTCGGATATGGGTCCGACAGTCCTTCATGGCGCGAAAAAGGCTGGAAGGATCGTCATCCCCCCAGCCCTTCAAATCAGCGAAGGTTGCCGGCTCCAGCCTGAATTCCTGCGATGGGCTCGTCATTGTTCGGATTCGGTTGCCACAAGTTTCCAGTTCGGATCGCGGGAACGCGTGTCGCGGGCAAAGGTCCAGAGATCGCTGATCTCCGCCACGGCCTCTGCATCGCCGTCGATCAAGGTACCCGCCTTGTCGTAGGTGGCCGAGATCATCTGGCTGACGATGCGCATGGTGACGAATGCTTCGGTTCCCTTGGCCTCGGCGGTGACGATATCGGCCTTGTCGATGCCGACGAAAGTCGACTTGACCTTCTCGCCCTTGCCTTCGCGTTCGGCGATAGCAGCATCGAAGCCTTCATAGACCTCGGGAGACAAAAGTCCCTTCAGGGATTTGCGATCACCGTCGGCAAAGGCCATGACGATCATCTCATAAGCCATGCGGGCGCCGTTGACGAATTCCTTCGGGTTGAAGGAAGGATCGGCCTTGCTGATCTCGCGCAACGAGTCATTCAGCTGCGTACCGGCCGGCGTGAAGGCATCGACGGCTGCAAAACGATCTTCCTCTTCGGTCGCATCGCGGCGCGGCAGCGTTACCACCTTGCCTGCATCCGGCGGCGTCGGGCCATTTGCCGAATCAGCGGAACCATAGAGATCGCGCGGCGGCTTCTCGTTCCCCGTGCGGCGGCCAAGGACACTGCGCAACTGAAAGAAGATCAGCACCGCCGCCACCAGGAAAAAGATCGTCACAAAGTCGTTTGCACCCATCTCGTATCGGAACCACCGTTAAAATTAAAAGAACAATCCCCATATAGTCCGCATCGATCTATCATTCAAATAGCGGACCACTTTCTTTATTATATGCGAGAAACCAACGCCTACGCGAAGAAACCCGCTTTCAGGACCACCGTAACATGCGCCTATCACTTCTTCCTATCTTCGTTTTTCTGATGCCGCTGGCTGAAATTGCCGGCTTCATCGTCGTCGGAAAGCTGATCGGCGTCTGGGCAACCCTGGGGCTCGTCATCCTCAGCGTCGTTCTCGGCGCCATGCTGCTCAGGATTCAGGGTATTGGCATCCTGCAGCGCATCTCGGCGGAAAGCCGCAACGGCGGCGATCCCGGCCGCGAGATGGTGCATGGCGCCATGATCGTCGTTGCCGCGATCTTCCTGATGCTGCCAGGCTTCATCTCCGACATCATCGGCCTCTTGCTTTTCATTCCGGCCGTGCGTGATCTTGCCTGGACGATGCTGCGCAAGCGTATCGTTGTCGTCGGCAATTCCCGCGCCTTCCGGCGTGGGCAGGCAGCCGGCGCCGGCCCGCAAGCCCGGCCGCGCGATGCCGGAACGGTGGTCGATCTCGACGAAAGCGATTTCCATCGCGAGCCCAAGCGCAACTCGCCCTGGTCGGACCAGAAGCGGCTCGAGGACTAGAACGACAGCCCGAAGGCGCTGGGGCATAAGGGTTGTAAGCCACTATTCGAAATGCTAGATGGCGACACCCATCGAGACGTGAGAGGACACCCCATGGCCAACGAGACCAACGGCAACGGTGCAGCCAGCCCGAGCCTCAGCATCCTTGCTCAGTACACCAAGGATCTTTCCTTCGAAAATCCGGGTGCGCCGCGCTCGCTTCAGGCCCGGGAAAATGCTCCGGACATCAACATCAATGTCAACGTGAACGCCAACCCGCTGTCGGACGAAGATTTCGATGTGGTGCTGACGCTGAATGCCGAAGCCAAGGATGGCGAGCGTGTGCTCTTCCACACCGAGCTGGTTTACGGCGGCGTCTTCCGCGTTACCGGCTTCCCGCAGGAACACATGCTGCCGCTGCTCTTCATCGAGTGCCCGCGCCTGCTCTTCCCGTTTGCCCGTCAGATCATTGCAGACGTCACGCGCAATGGCGGCTTCCCGCCGCTGATGATCGACCCGATCGATTTCGCGCAGATGTTCACGCAGCGCATGGCCGAAGAACAGGCCCGCTCGCAGGTTTCGGCCGTTCCGAACTAAGCATCTATCTTTTCCATCCCTGGAAACTGAAATGCCCGGACATCGATCCGGGCATTTTCTTTTTGGTGATTTGGGATATCCCGCCTAAAGCGCGTCGCGCATTCCTACTGGAACTGTTTTATTCCGAAGTGCGGTATTTGGACCAGATGCCCTTCTCTCCGAGCTTGGCGACCAGGGCTGCGTGGGCGGCTTGTTCTTCCTGGCTCAATCTGCTGGCGAGAGGACTGGGTCTTGCAAAGACGTCGGCGACGACCTCGTCCGAATCCTCGTTCTGCCGCGATCGTGACGATGAGTTGCTGCCGAGGCCGAGAGCGGTCTGACGGCCGCCGATCATCTCGATGTAGACTTCGGCCAACAGTTCGGAGTCGAGCAGCGCGCCGTGCTGCGTGCGGTGCGAATTGTCGATGCCATAGCGCCGGCAGAGCGCATCCAGCGAGTTCGGCCCCATAGGATGCTTGCGCCTTGCCATGGCGAGCGTATCGATCACCATATCGGGCAGGATCGGCGGCCGGCCCAATCTTGCGAACTCCGCATTGACGAAGCCCATGTCGAAGGTGGCGTTATGGGCGATCCACTTGGCATCGCCGAAGAATTCGAGGATCTGGTCCGCAACCTCTTCGAAGGGCGGCTTGTCCTTCAGCGATTCATCCGTGATGCCATGGACGGCCAGAGCGTCCGGATGCACCTTGCGGTCGCCCGGATTGATAAAGAGGTGTAGCGTCTTGCCGGTCGGGAAGTGGTTGATCAGCTCGATCCCGCCGATTTCGATGATACGGTCCGCCCTGTTGTCGAGGCCCGTGGTTTCCGTATCGAAAATGATTTCGCGCATGTCGAGGCTCCGCCTTCCTAGTTTCCGCCCTGCTGCTTGCGCCGCAGATCCGCAATGATTTCCTTCACCTGCCCGCGTGCCGCATCGATGCTTCCGCCGGTGTCGATAACATAGTCGGCCCGCGCCCGCTTTTCCGCATCCGGCGTTTGGCGGGAGAGAATCATATTGAATTTTTCCTCTGTCATACCCGGCCGGGCAAGCACTCTTTCCCGCTGAATCTGTGGATCGCAGCTGACGACGACGATCTTGTCCAGCCTTTGGTCGGCACCTGTCTCGAACAGCAGCGGGATATCCAGCACCACCATATCGGCGCCGGCTTGACGATGCTGCTCCAGAAACTGGTTTTCCCGCTGGCGCACGAGCGGATGAACGATGGCTTCGAGCCGCTTGAAACCGGAGGGATCGCCCGCAAGCTTCCGACTAAGCTCCTGCCGATCAACCTTGCCGCTACCGGTGGAGCCCGGAAAGGCGGCCTCGACCAGCGGAACGGCTTCGCCACTATAAAGATCGTGCACGACCGCATCGGAATCGTTCACCGGGATTCCTGCCTCGGCAAAGAGTTTCGCCGAGGTGGATTTTCCCATACCGATCGATCCTGTCAGCCCGATCCTCAACATCAATGCTTTTCCATGTCGGCGATGATCAAAGCCCGCAATGTTTCGTCGACCAACGGCCGCTTTCCGAACCACTTTTCGAAGCCGGGAACCGCTTGGTGCAACAGCATGCCAAGACCATCAACAATGGCAAAACCCTGTTCTTCAGCCTGCACCAGAAGCGGCGTTTTCAACGGCACATATACAATGTCGGTAACGACGGCGCCGTGGACAAGGGGGGTGAAGTCGATCCGAGGTGCCGCTTCGCCATCCATGCCGAGCGAGGTCGTGTTGATGAACAGGCCGGCGCCCTGCATGACCTCGCCGAGCGCTGCCATCGGATGGGCATGAACGCGTTCGCCGAAGCGGTCTGCCAATTCCCTCGCCCGTTCGACCGTGCGGTTGACCACATGGATTTCCTTGAAGCCGCGATCGCGCACGGCCTGGATGATGGCGCGGCTCGCTCCCCCTGCTCCGAGGATGACGGCTCGATCGCTGCTATCCCAGCCAGGATGGCGCTCATCGAGGTTTGCCGTGAAACCGCGGCCATCCGTATTCGTCGCGTGGAGCAAACCATTTTCGAGCCACAGGGTGTTGGATGCACCAAGTTCGCTGGACAGTTCATCCGGCCGATCGGCCAGTTTGAATGCCGCTTCCTTATGAGGGATCGTGACGTTGCCACCGACGAAGCCGCTCGTACCGTCTTTCAAGGCGGCGATGAAGGAGGAAAAGTCTTCGACGGAAACTTCATGGGCACGATAGTTGCCGGCAAGTCCGAGCTGACGCAACCAGTAGCCGTGGATCAGAGGCGAGCGCGAATGCTTGACCGGATAACCCGTTACGAAAGCGTTTACGCCGTGTGTTTCACGTGAATCATCCATCGATTGTCCCCAACTCGCGTAGTTTTTCCAGAAGCGGCAGCATCGGCAGGCCGACGATCGTGAAATAGTCACCGTCGATTTTGGAGAAGAGCTGGATGCCCTCGCCTTCGAGCTGATAGGCGCCGACGCTGGACAATGCCTTTTCCCCGACACGGTTCAGATGCCGGTGAATGAAGTCTGCCGAGAGGGTTCGCATGGTCAGCTCGGCGTGCGATACATGCTCCCAGATGATATCGCCGTTGCGGGCAAGCGCGATGGCACTATTCAGCCGGTGGGTCTCGCCCGACAGCGTCTTCAAATGGTTTTCAGCATCGGTCATGGTCTTCGGCTTGTGGAAGACCTGGCTACCGAGCGACATGGTCTGATCCGAGCCGATGATGAGCGATCCCGGAAAGCGATCGCTCACCTCTTTCGCCTTCGCCTTGGCCAGGACCAGAGCCACGGCATCGGGGCTGGCGCCGTTTTGCTCCAGCGGCGCCTCTATGGCGCGCTCGTCGATATCAGCGGCGATGGCCTGAAAATGAAGTCCCGCATTTTCCATCAGCATCCGACGAAACGGGCTTGATGATGCGAGGATAAGGGGCACGGTCATGACTGTTGCCTCTGAATATGTTGATAGCGAGCGCTTACAGCATCGGCCCGAAAATCGGAATCGATTTTCGGAAAGCCTGATGCGTGGATTCAAAAAGTTAGAGCGACCTTTGTGCTTCCTTTCGGAAGCACGGCGCTCTAACGCAGCTTGGGACGCAGGGCAACAATCGCCGCGGCGGTCTCTTCAATCGAGCGGCGGGTGACATCGATGATCGGCCAATTGTGCCGCGCGCACAGCGAGCGGGCATATTTCAGCTCTTCCGAGATGGCGGCGCGATCGGTGTAGTCGCCGCGATCGAAGCCTGGCGTCGTGCCGAGGATACGATTTTCGCGCACCTGCGATATGCGGTCGGTCGTCGCCACCAGGCCGACGATCAACGGTTTCGTTGCCCTGGCCAGGCTTTCGGGCAAGGGCACGCCATGAACGATCGGAATATTGGCGGTCTTGATGCCGCGGTTCGCCAGATAGATGCTGGTTGGTGTTTTCGACGTGCGGCTGATACCGATGATGACGACATCGGCATCGTCATAATCATCAGGCATCTGCCCGTCGTCGTGATCCATCGTGAAATTCAGCGCTTCGATGCGGGCAAAATAATCGGCATTCATCACATGCTGCGCACCGACCCGGCGGCGCGATGCCGTGCCGAGATAGGTCTGGAAGACATTCATGACCGGCTCGAGCACATTGACACAGGGCACGCCCATTTCGCGGCACCGCTCGTCGATGAAATCGGCAAGTTCGCGATCGACGATCGTATAGAGGACAATGCCGGGGCTGTGATCGATTGCCTCCAGAACCGGCAGAAGCTGCTTGCGATTCCGAATCAGCGGATAGACATGCTCGATCGGCTGTGTGGCATGGAATTGCACGGAAGCGGCACGTCCGGCCGAGATGAGAGTCTCTCCGGTTGAGTCAGAAATCAGGTGCAGATGAAAGAAGCTTGTTCGGTTTTCCACGCTACTTTCCATCACCTGTTGATATCTCGGGACAAAAGAGAGGTACGGGAACCGGCCTATCCAGGGCAAGTGGAAAACCGCCGAGTTTTCCACATTTGGCGTTTCGGCGGAGACGTCTTCGCGGCGCTTGTGGGCAATGTGGACAAGTTGAGTTGTGCCTGACCATCCCCCAGGTTATCCCCAGGCAGGCTCAAAACGGAATCTGCGGCAACCCATTCAAAAAATTGAAAAATCCGTTCTTCTTTCCACATATCCAGTCAGTAAGCCGATTTGTTTGCAAGTTTGCGCCTGAGCCGCGACAAATTGGACAGGTACTGGATGAACTTTAATCCTTGATAGTCACCGACTCTAAGAAATAGAAACCTTAGATATATCTTTGATTTTATATAGGACGACGTCTTTGACCGATGAACGCCGGAAGATCTTGCGGGTGCTGAGCGGAGAAACGCTTTCCCCTCCCCCCCTCTGGCTGATGCGTCAGGCAGGACGCTATCTGCCGGAATATCGCGAGACACGCGCCAAGGCCGGAAGCTTTCTCGATCTCTGTTATTCGCCCGATCATGCGGTGGAGGTGACGCTGCAGCCAATCCGTCGCTATGGTTTCGATGCAGCTATCCTTTTCTCCGATATCCTGGTGATCCCGGATGCGCTGAAACGAAACGTCCGGTTTACCGAGGGGCATGGGCCGGAGATGGATCCGATCGACGAAGCCGGGATCATGGCTTTGAAACCCGAAGGGGTCATTGCGCATCTTGCGCCGGTCATGGAGACGGTCCGACGGTTGCGGCAGGACCTGCCCACGGAAACGACACTGCTCGGCTTCTGTGGCGCTCCCTGGACCGTTGCGACCTATATGATCGCCGGTCATGGCACGCCGGATCAGGCTCCCGCCCGTCTCTTCGCCTATCGCCATCCCAAAGCCTTTGAGAATCTGCTGATGCTGCTTGCAGATATTTCCGCCTCTTATCTCGTGGCGCAGATCGATGCAGGTGCCGACGCAGTGCAGATTTTCGATTCCTGGGCAGGTGTGCTTGGGGAGAAGGAATTCGAAGCTTTCGCCGTAAAGCCGGTTGCGAGAATGATTGCGTCCGTCAGGGCGCAGCGACCGCAGGCTCGGATCATCGCCTTCGCCAAGGGCGCGGGCTACCAGCTGAAAACCTACCGGCAGAAGACCGGTGCCGACGCGATCGGCCTCGACTGGTCTGTGCCCCTGGCTTTTGCCCGGGAGCTGCAGCAGGAAGGCCCCGTGCAGGGCAATCTCGATCCGATGCGCGTCGTCGCCGGCGGAAGGGCTCTTGAGGAAGGGATCGACGACATCCTGCAGCATCTCGGGAACGGGCCGCTGATTTTCAATCTTGGGCACGGGATCACGCCGCAGGCCGACCCGGCCCATGTTTCTGCGCTTGTCGAGCGCGTGCGCGGATGGAGAGGCTGATGGCGATGGAAAAGCAGACGGACGAAGCGCCTGGCAGAAAAGCAGGCACGCGCGCCTATTTCATGATCCTGATTTTTGCTGTTCTGGCGATCGGTCTGTTCGCCTGGCATCCCGTCGATCTCTATCTCTGGATCAAGGCTCTCCACATCATCGCCGTCATTTCATGGATGGCGGGGATGCTCTATCTGCCGCGCCTCTTTGTGTATCACACCGACGCGGAGCCAGGTTCGCAACAATCCGAGACGTTCAAGGTGATGGAACAGCGCTTGTTGCGTTACATCATAACGCCGGCGATGATCTTGACTTGGATCTTCGGGCTCTATCTTGCCTGGTCGGTCTATGATTTCCAGGGCGGCTGGCTGCACGCCAAGATCGGGCTTGTCGTTATCATGTCCGGCCTTCACGGCTTCTTCAGCCGTGCTGTGCGCACTTTCGCCCGCGATGAAAACAAGCACTCGGCCCGCTATTGGCGCATGATGAACGAGGCGCCGACGCTTCTGATGATCGTCATCGTTATTCTCGCGGTGGTAAAGCCATTCGCGTGAGATTCGCTCATTTTGGCGGGGACGTTAAATTTCCTTCATTTCACCGTCCCCCCTTGCGGTTCGGAAAGTGAGTCGCTATTTTCCCGCCATCTTCTCTTCGTGGCATGTATCCATTCTGTCGCCCGCGAGCGCCCCTATCGCGGTTCTGAATACGAGCAACATTGCCTTTCCCCTTCAAAAAAATGAGTAATTCCCTTCATGGCTGAAATGAAGCTTCAGGAACTGAAAAATAAATCCCCGACTGATCTCCTGGCCTTTGCCGAATCGCTCGAGGTCGAAAATGCCAGCACGATGCGCAAGCAGGAATTGATGTTTGCGATCCTCAAGGTGCTTGCGAGCCAGGACGTAGAAATCATCGGCGAGGGCGTCGTCGAAGTTCTGCAGGACGGCTTCGGTTTCCTTCGCTCCGCCAATGCGAACTACCTTCCCGGCCCCGACGATATCTACATCTCTCCCTCCCAGATCCGCCGCTTCTCGCTGAAGACCGGCGACACGGTCGAGGGACCGATCCGCGGACCGAAGGAAGGCGAGCGCTATTTCGCTCTCCTCAAGGTCAACACCATCAATTTCGACGATCCGGAAAAGATCCGTCACAAGGTTCACTTCGACAATCTGACGCCGCTTTATCCGAACGAGCGTTTCCGTATGGAACTCGATGTTCCCACGTCGAAGGATCTCTCTCCTCGCGTCATCGATCTGGTGGCGCCGCTCGGCAAGGGCCAGCGCGGCCTGATCGTCGCTCCGCCCCGCACCGGTAAAACCGTTCTTCTGCAGAACATCGCCCACTCCATCACCGCCAATCATCCCGATTGCTATCTGATCGTTCTCCTCATCGACGAACGTCCGGAAGAAGTGACCGACATGCAGCGCTCCGTGCGCGGTGAAGTCATCTCCTCGACCTTCGACGAGCCGGCGGTTCGCCACGTGCAGGTGGCTGAAATGGTCATCGAAAAGGCAAAGCGCCTTGTGGAACATGGCCGCGATGTGGTCATCCTGCTCGACTCCATTACCCGCCTCGGCCGCGCCTACAACACCGTCGTCCCCTCTTCCGGCAAGGTTCTGACCGGTGGTGTCGACGCCAACGCGCTGCAGCGCCCGAAGCGCTTCTTCGGTGCCGCCCGTAACATCGAAGAGGGCGGCTCGCTGACGATCATCGCGACCGCGCTGATCGATACCGGTAGCCGTATGGACGAAGTCATCTTCGAAGAATTCAAGGGCACCGGTAACTCGGAAATCGTGCTCGACCGCAAGGTTGCCGACAAGCGTATCTTCCCGGCCATGGACATCCTCAAGTCCGGCACTCGTAAGGAAGACCTGCTGGTGCCGCGCCAGGACCTGCAGAAGATCTTCGTTCTTCGCCGTATCCTCGCACCGATGGGCACCACCGATGCGATCGAATTCCTCATCGACAAGCTCAAGCAGACGAAGAACAATCCGGATTTCTTCGACTCGATGAACACGTAATCGCTCGTCAATTTACGGTAGTCTCTTTTGAAGAGGCTGTGGAATGATAGGATCGGGTCGCCTTGTGCGGCCCGAATTCCGTTTGAGGCTTGTCACGCAACTTGTTTAACTGCCAGATCTACCGGCAGGTGCGGTATCTGGGATCCAAAGCGCGAGATGCAAATCCGGATGATGGCGGCCCTTTAGAGTTTGCGTGAACTGAGTATCAAGTATCCTGACAGAATCGATTCGGAACCGGATCAAATTTATGAACGCAGCCAACCAGACGATCTACGCTCTTTCCAGCGGCGGCCTACCCGCCGGTGTTGCCGTTATTCGCATCAGCGGTAGCGAAACGATGCATGTGGTCAAATTGCTTGCAGGATCTGTCCCGGCAGCTCGTCATGCGGCGCTAAAAACGATTCGGACTCGTAACGGTCTTGCCCTCGATCGAGGCCTTGTTTTGACTTTTCCCGGTCCCGCCTCTTTCACAGGGGAAGATTGCGCGGAAATTCACGTTCATGGCGGAAAGGCAGTCGTTGCCGCGCTTCTAGCGGAACTTGCAACATTCGATGGCTGTCGCCTGGCGGAGCACGGGGAGTTTTCGAGACGCGCGCTGGAAAATGGCAAGATGGACCTTGTCGAGGTCGAGGGTCTCGCCGATCTCATCAGCGCGGAAACGGAAATGCAGCGACGCCTCGCCATGGAACATGCGGCCGGTGGCCTTTCGCATATCTATGAGGGTTGGGCCGAAAGGCTGACGCGCGCACGCGCCCTTATTGAAGCCGAGCTCGACTTCGCCGATGAAGACGACGTGCCGGGATCCGTTTCCGACTTGGTCTGGAGTGACATGGAACGCCTCCGTTCCGAAGTATCCGAACATTTGGCCGGGGCAGACTTTGGTGAGATCGTAAGAGATGGATTGCGGGTCGTTATCGCCGGTCCGCCAAATGCAGGCAAATCCAGTCTGATAAACGCGCTGGCAAAGCGCGAGGTAGCGATCGTTACTGACATCGCCGGCACGACCCGGGACGTCCTGCATGTAGATCTGAATATTGAGGGATATGCGGTAAGGCTCTACGACACCGCCGGCCTACGCGAGACGGATGAAATCGTAGAGAAAGAGGGTATTCGGCGCGCGCTAAGGACAGTCGCGGATGCGGATCTGGTTCTCTCGCTGGCGGAAATTGGTCAACCGGCTCAAGCCGAATTTCCCGGGTTCAACGGCAAAGTTATCAAGTTGGGTACGAAAGCCGACCTTCCGAGGGGAACTGATGGTCAATACGATCTGCTGATCTCATCAACATCCGGCGCCGGGTTGGCGGCGTTACACCAGCTTCTTGTCAGCGATCTGCGGGATCGTTCCTCGTCGCTCTCGCTCGCCCTTCCCAGCCGGTTGCGCCACCGTATGCTGCTGACCCAAAGTCTGGATGCATTGAGTGCTGCAATCCAATCAGATAACCAAGGCCTCGATATTAGAGCGGAATACCTCCGGCAAAGTGCGAACAGCCTCGGCCGAATAACGGGCCGTGTCGATGTCGAGGATCTGCTTGATGTGATCTTCTCCGAATTTTGCATTGGCAAATGATTCACGTGAAACGTACCGATAGAAAGCTCTCCGGAGCGTTTCACGTGAAACCTTCTTGACTCCATAGATTGATGTGCCAAACAGACGGCTTCATCGAGGATCGTGATTATGCGCGACAATATTTATGATGTGGTTGTTGTTGGCGGCGGCCACGCAGGCAGCGAAGCCGCTGCTGCATCAGCGCGCCTGGGTGCGCGCACGGCGCTCATTACACATAAGCGCGCCACCATTGGCGTCATGTCGTGCAATCCTGCCATTGGTGGTCTTGGCAAGGGGCATCTTGTCCGCGAGATCGATGCGCTTGACGGGCTCATGGGCCGTATCGCCGATGCCGGCGGCATCCAGTTTCGGATGCTTAACCGCAAGAAAGGGCCGGCAGTTCGAGGGCCACGGACGCAGGCTGACCGCAAGCTTTATCGACTAGCCATGCAGGCGGAAATCGATGCGACAGCGGACCTCGAGGTGATTGAAGGCGATGCGTTTGATTTGACGATCGAGCATGGTCGGGTCTCTGCCGTTGTCCTCAAGGACGGAAGGGCGATCCGGTGTGGCGCCGTTGTTTTGACGACGGGCACGTTTCTTCGCGGTCTTATCCACATCGGTGACAAGAAAATTCCGGCCGGCCGCGTCGGCGAAGAGCCTTCAGTCGGGCTTTCAGCAACATTATTGCGCTATGGTTTGGCGCTCGGCCGCTTGAAAACAGGAACTCCAGCCCGCCTTGACGGCGCGACAATCGACTGGGAATCCGTCGGCCGCCAGGGTGCCGATGAAGATCCGACGCCTTTCTCTTTCATGACGGATTCGATCGTGAATCCGCAGATCGAATGCGGGGTGACGCGCACGACGCCGGAAACCCACAAGATCATTGCGGAGAATCTGAGGCGCTCTGCCATGTACTCCGGCCAGATCGAGGGAGTTGGCCCGCGCTACTGCCCCTCGATTGAGGACAAGATAGTCAAGTTTGGTGAGCGCGACGGCCATCAGATTTTTCTCGAACCGGAGGGACTGGATGACACGACGGTCTATCCCAACGGTATTTCCACCTCCCTTCCCGAGGAGGTCCAGGACGCTTTCATCCGAACTATTCCGGGTCTGGAACGAGTCCGCATTCTGCAATGCGGCTACGCTATTGAGTACGATCATGTTGACCCGCGCGAGTTGAAATTGTCTTTGGAGGTCGAAAAAATCCCGGGTCTTTTCCTGGCTGGTCAGATCAATGGCACAACTGGTTATGAAGAAGCCGGTGCACAGGGTCTCGTTGCCGGTCTGAATGCGGCGCGATTGGCGGCGGGAGGTAAGGCCGTCGAATTCAGCCGCACCGAGTCCTATATTGGAGTGATGATCGACGATCTAACGTCGCGCGGCGTCGCCGAACCCTATCGGATGTTCACCTCGCGGGCGGAGTATCGGCTGTCGCTGCGCGCGGATAATGCCGACGTGCGCCTGACGCCAATTGGACTTGCTATCGGGAGCGTCGGAACCGCGCGCGCGTCGCGCTTTAGTCGCTACATGCAGGCGCTGGAGCGTACTAGAGTTCAATTGAAGGAACTGACGATTACACCGAACGAGGCGGAGAAGGCCGGATTACATCTCAACAAGGATGGGCAAAGACGGTCAGCCTACGAGTTGCTGTCGCATCCCGGTCAATCAGTTGCGGCCCTTTCCAAACTCTGGCCCGAGTTGAACTCTCTGGAACGAGCTATTGTCGAGGCCATCGAGATCGAAGCCGCATACGCCGTTTATATGGATCGCCAGACTGCGGATATCGTCCAAGCTAGAAGAGAGGAAGAGCGCGCGATTCCCGCGGAGTTTGATTTCACCCTTCTCTCGGGATTGTCCAACGAGCTGAAGCAGAAGCTGACAGCGGTGCGCCCGAAAAATATCGCGCAGGCTTCGCGGATTGACGGAATGACGCCAGCGGCTATTTCGCTGCTTCTTGCTCACCTTCGGAAGATGGGAACGGCGGAAGAGCAGAAGCTCGTTTCTTAGTATTGCAAGGTTTGAGAGTCCATCCTATGGAATTGAACGGTGTGCGTGTTTCACGTGAAACACAGGGTCGGTTGCTGCATTTTGCGGAGCTGTTCCAGAAATGGGCCAAGACGATCAATCTCGTGGCGCCGTCGACAATTGGCGATCTTTGGAGCCGCCACATTGCCGATAGCGCACAGATATTTCAGCTTTACCCGCATGCGAACCGCTGGGTCGACCTGGGTAGCGGCGGCGGCTTTCCAGGTGTAATAACGGCGATTCTGCTGGCGGAACAAGGTGCCGGACACGTTGATCTGGTAGAAAGCAATCACAAAAAGGCGGCTTTCTTGCGGGTTTGTTTGCGTGAGTGCGAGGCACGCGGTGCGGTTCATGCGATCCGAATCGAGGAAGCCCCCGCCATCATACAGCATTGCGACACGATTTCGGCACGAGCGCTGGCGGAGCTGGATCTGCTTCTCGACTATTCAGCGCCTTGGTTGGCGCGCAATGAAAATCTGCATCTTGTGCTGCATAAAGGCCGGGATTACGAGCGAGAGCTCCAGAAAGCCCGTGGTCGTTGGGAATTCGATCTGTTAAAACATCCAAGTGTCGTCGAGCGAGATTCTGTCATTCTGGAGTTAAGTCGTATTCGGCGCCTGATTTAACCGAAATTGGATGTGCGTGACATGATCGGCGAGCGAAACCGGATTATTACCATCGCAAATCAAAAGGGTGGCGTCGGCAAGACGACGACCGCGATCAACTTGGCGACGGCGCTGGCTGCGATCGGCGAGCGTGTGCTGATCGTCGATCTCGATCCGCAGGGCAATGCCAGCACCGGATTGGGTATCGAGAGACGTGATCGTAAGCAATCCTCTTACGACCTTTTGGCCGGCACGCATACGATTCTTGAGACTGTTCTGGAAACTGCGGTTCCCAATCTCTTCATCGTGCCATCGACGATGGATCTGTTGGGCGTCGAGATGGAGATTGCACAGCAGCCAGATAGAGTTTTCCGGCTTCGGCGCGCACTCAATAGCCCGGATGCCCTCTCCTTTTCCTACATCCTGGTCGATTGCCCGCCTTCGTTCAATTTGTTAACCATGAATGCCATGGCGGCAGCTCATTCGGTTCTCGTGCCGTTGCAATGCGAATTCTTTGCGTTGGAAGGCCTTAGCCAGCTGCTCGAAACAGTCGATCAGGTGCGCCGCACGGTCAATCCCTCGCTCGATATTCAAGGCATCGTCTTGACGATGTTTGATTCGCGAAACAATCTTGCGCAACAGGTTGTGAGTGACGTTCGCACGCACTTGGGAGAAAAAGTCTACCATACGTTGATTCCACGCAACGTACGCGTGTCTGAAGCGCCTTCCTACGGCAAACCTGCGATCCTGTATGATCTGAAGTGCGCAGGCAGCCAAGCTTATTTGCAACTGGCTTCGGAAGTGATCCAGCGGGAGCGGCAGCGTAAGGCTGCAGCCTGATATATTTTTGTTACAGAGTGAGTATCGGCGATGAATGATGATCTTTCGAAACGGCGCCTTGGGCGCGGCTTGGCGGCTCTCATCGGTGAGATGGACCAGCCTACGCCGGTCGAGGCCGGAAAGCCTTCGGTAAATCCGGATCGCCTGGTGCCGATCGAATTCATCTCGCGCAATCCTCGCAATCCTCGCCGTTATTTCGATGAGACGGAACTGCATGATCTTGCCAGCTCCATACGGCAGCACGGTATCGTGCAGCCGGTTGTGGCCCGTACGGTTTCGGCGGATCGTTATGAAATCATTGCCGGTGAAAGGCGCTGGCGCGCGGCGCAATTGGCTGGTCTCATAGAAATTCCCGTCATCGTTCGCGATGTGGATGACAAGACAGCCCTGGAAATCGCCATTGTCGAGAACGTTCAGCGTGCCGATCTCAATCCGTTGGAAGAGGCGCTTGGATATGAGCAGCTGATCGCAGAGCATGGCTATACGCAGAATGATCTCGGTGAAATTATTGGCAAGAGCCGTAGCCATGTCGCGAATTCTCTTCGTCTGTTGAAGCTGCCCGATCCCGTGCGCGATATGCTGGCCGCCGGCAGCCTTTCGGCTGGCCACGCTCGCGCGCTGGTATCCACCTCGGATCCCTCCGGTTTGGCGCGCACGATCGTTTCCAAGGGCATGTCAGTTCGCGATGCGGAACGATTGGCACAGAACGATATCAAGGCGCAGAATGACCCACGTCCAGCCGGCGCGCACCGGGACGAAAAAGACTCCGATACGTTGGCTTTGGAGCGCACGCTTTCGGATACGCTCGGGTTGGATGTTTCGATCAACCACCGCGGCAATGGCGGTCAGGTCAGGATATTGTACAAGACCCTGGAGCAGCTTGAAGAAATTTGCCGCCTGTTGGAGCGGCGCTGAGCTTAGGCCGTCTCGAATCTAAAACATCAGCCCTTTCGGGCTGATTGCAAAGTCGTTGCCAGAAGGGTCTGCGTGGCAATCGTGTCTTCGAGGCTGGCGCGCTGGCGCGTCTGAAGAATGGCGGATTGCAGCCTGTTCATTTCGCGTGCGATCGCAGGAGCTGTCCAGGTCTTGAGTGCCTGTTCTATGATCGGTTTGCGCCGAAAATGCAGATGGCGCCCATGCGTCTGCATGACCTGGGCCGGCGCCAATTTTCGCTCGTCCATTTCCGCGCGCATGGTGTCGAGCAACTGAAATTGCTTCAGACATCCTTGAAGCAGGAGGAACATCGGCGTCTTTGACGAGGCGATCTTCTGTATTGCATGCAGGAAAGTCTCTGCGTCGCCCTTCAGGATGGCGTCGACGGCATCGTCGGTGGAGACGGCGCTTGCGTCACCAATGATATCAATGACATGGTCTTCCTCGATCGTGCTTTGCCCTTGGCAATAAAGCGCTAGCTTGCGGACTTCGTTGCGCGATGCGATGCGATCACCCCCGAGAAGCTCCAGAAGCGCCTGTCGGGCGGCCGGTGTAATTCGCAGGTTTTCACTCGCGAGCTCAGTATCTATCAGGCCGTTAAGCGCCCTTTTGTCGTCGGCGTAGCAGGGTATGGTGGCGATGGTACGGGCTGCTTCGGCAACCTTGCGAAGCCCGGATCCCTTCTTGAGATCGCCGGCCTCTATGATGACAAAACTTGCATCCGGGGGATTGTCGGCAATGACCTGCAGCGAATCGATCAGAGCTTTCTCATTCGCGGCACCTCGGATCCAGACGAGCTTTTCTCCACCGAACAGGCCGATGGCATTGACCTCGTCTAGAAGCCGGCCGGCTTCGTTTTGAAGATCTCCGACGTCGAGTTTGATGAGGCAAAAGGCGTCGCTCAAGTCGACATTCGTCTTGCCGGCAATTTGCGCCGCGCGTTCGGAAACCAGGCCGCGATCCGGGCCGTATATAACAAAAACCCGATAGTTACGCGCGGCACTTTGCAGGAATCCGTCAAATTCGTGAGACTTGATTTCTGCCATACCGCGCGCCCGTTCAGCGGCTGAGCGCGGCGGCGATGTCAGCCGCAACCATCTCCGCAACCTCGCGGGCGGCGCGATCTTCGGAGTTGAGGATTGCCCGATACTTCGCAAATTCCTGTGTCGGGAAATCGACGAGCGAGGTGACCGCGCGGCTACCGGACTTTAGCACCTTTCCTGTAGCAGAATCCTTAAGCGTGAAGGATACGGTTACGGTCGTGCGGCCAGCTCCTGAAGTGTCTGAAGATGGAAGATAAAGAACACCGGTCGTTCCCGAGGTAACGCTCAAATCGGCTGTGTACTTGGGCGTCTTTGTCTCGCCGGCGCCGCGTCCGGCGATAAAAATCAGCTGATTGCGGACTTCTTGGCCTACACGACTACCAGTATCGGAAAAAGAAACCTGCGAAAGCTTTTGCGTGACGCCGGTGCTGACGGCATAGAGCGGCTTGACCTGGCAGGCCGACAAAAGGCCGGCAACTGCCACCATGGACGCGACGCCTGCGATGCGGGCGAACTTGAAAAGTCTATCAGACGACAATGTTCACGATCCTCTGTGGAACGACGATGATCTTCTTTGGCGCCTGACCATTCAATGCGCTTTTGACAGCATCCAGGGCGAGCACGGCCTGCTGCACGGCATTCTGATCTGCATCGCGCGCGATTGTCAATTCGGCGCGCTTCTTGCCGTTGATCTGAACGGGGTAGACGATCTCGTTTTCGATCACGAGCGCGTCGTCGTAGACCGGCCAAGCACTGGTGGCGATCATATTGGTGTTGCCGAGCGCAGCCGAGCATTCTTCCGCGAGGTGCGGTGTAATCGGTGCAACAAGCGCTATGAGGATCTCGACTGCCTCGCGTACCGCGGCGCGATAGCTTGCATCGGCGCCATCAGTTGCAACCCTGCTGAGAGGTGCTGCCAGCGCATTGACGAACTCATAGATGCGCGCCACGGCCTTGTTGAAAGCGAGCTTGTCATAATCGCCCTGAACGGCCTTCAATGTGCGGTGAGCGATCTGCGAGATGGCTAGCGCGTCGCCTTCCTTAGCCGGCTTCGATTCGACGGTCTTCAGGGCATCGGCGGCTTCGGACACCAGGCGCCACATGCGCTGTGTGAAACGATGAGCACCTTCAACGCCGGCCTCGGACCAGATGACGTCGCGATCCGGCGGGGAGTCGGAGAGCACGAAGAAGCGGGCCGTATCGGCTCCGTAAGAAGCGATGATGTCGTCGGGATCGACGACATTCTTTTTCGACTTCGACATCTTTTCGATGGCGCCGATGGTGATGTCTTCGCCTGATGACAGCAAGGTGGCGCGGCGCTGGCCGTCCACTTCCTCGATGTTGATATCGGCCGGTGACACCCATTCGCGGGTCAGGCCATTGCCGCGACTATAGGTTTCATGCACCACCATCCCCTGCGTGAACAGACCCTTGAAGGGTTCCTTCACGTCGAGATGGCCGGTTTCGCGCATGGCGCGGGTGAAGAAGCGCGAATAGAGCAGGTGGAGGATCGCGTGCTCAATGCCGCCGATATACTGATCGACGGGCAGCCAGTGATTGGCGGCGTTCTTATCTGTCGGTTGGTTTTCCCAAGGGGCCGTAAAGCGCGCGAAATACCAGCTCGAATCAACGAAGGTATCCATCGTATCGGTTTCGCGACGCGCGTCCTTGCCGCATTGTGGGCAGGCGACATGACGCCAGGTGGCATGCCGATCAAGCGGGTTGCCGGGCTGGTTGAAAGTCACGTCATCGGGCAGCCGGACCGGCAGATCCTGCTTCGGCACCGGCAGCACGCCGCAGTCGTCGCAATGGATGACCGGGATCGGGCAGCCCCAATAGCGCTGACGGGAAATACCCCAGTCGCGCAGGCGGAAATTCACCTTGCGTTCGGCCTGCGGCGCGTTGCCGATGCTCGTTTCGGCGAGCTTCGTTGCCACAGTTTCGAAGGCCTGGTCGGTGCTCATGCCGTCAAGGAAGCGCGAGTTGATCATCACGCCGCCGCCGTCATAGGCGATGTCGCCGACGGTAAAGCTTGCGGCATCGCCGTCTGCGGGCATGACGACGGGTACGACCGGCAGGCCATATTTGCGGGCGAAATCAAGGTCGCGCTGGTCGCCGGAGGGGCAACCGAAGATGGCGCCCGTGCCATAATCCATCAAGACGAAATTGGCGATGTAGACGGGCAGTTCCCAGGACGGGTCGAAGGGATGGCGGACGCGAATGCCGGTGTCCATGCCCTTCTTTTCCGCAGTTTCCAGCGCGGCGAGCGAGGTGCCGGCACGGCGGCATTCTTCGCAGAAGGCTTCGATGGCCGCGTCCTTGGCTGCAGCTTCCTTGGCCAGAGGATGGTCGGCCGAAATTGCGAGGAAGGATGCACCGAACAAGGTGTCCGGGCGTGTCGTGTAGACCGTGATTTCACGATCGTTATTGGGCGCGGTGTCCGGGACGATCTCCCAGCGAATGGTCAGACCCTCGGAGCGGCCGATCCAGTTCTTCTGCATCAGCCGCACTTTTTCGGGCCAATGGTCGAGCGTATCCAGAGCATCCAGGAGATCCTGGCTGAACTCGGTGATCTTGAAGAACCACTGCGTCAGCTCGCGCTGCTCCACGAGCGCGCCAGAGCGCCAGCCGCGGCCATCGATGACCTGCTCATTCGCGAGAACGGTGTTGTCAACCGGATCCCAGTTGACCTTGGATTTCTTGCGGTAGACGAGACCTTTCTCCATCATGTCGATGAAGAGCATCTGCTGCCGGTGATAATAATCGACGTCGCAGGTCGCGAATTCGCGGCTCCAGTCCAGCGACAGGCCCATCGCCTTCAGCTGGGTGCGCATCGAGGCGATGTTCTGGTAGGTCCATTCCTTCGGATGCACCTTGTTGTCGCGCGCGGCGTTTTCCGCCGGCATGCCGAAGGCGTCCCAGCCCATCGGATGCAGCACGTTATAGCCGCGGGCGCGCTTGTAGCGGGCAACGACATCGCCCATGGCATAGTTGCGCACGTGACCCATGTGAATACGGCCGGACGGATAGGGAAACATCTCTAGAACGTAATATTTCTCGCGCGGATCGGCGTTGTCTGTCACGAAGACTTCTTCTTCGTTCCATTTCTGCTGCCAGCGGGGCTCGGCGTCGCGCGGATTATAACGTTCGATAGACATCTGATCTTGTATTCCGGAAAATCATGGGGAGTAAGGCGTGACCTTCACCACGAAACCACCCAAGCGTCAAGTTTAGCGGGTGCAGCAAGTGCCTTATCTTGCAAAGCAAAGCCGGATTCGGGCGCTTTCGCCCTTGGCAAAGCCTGCCTGCCTCATTACTGCAAGGATTGAGAAGCAGTCGAAATATCGAGGCGAAAAGATGGAACTTCAAGAGCGTCTGAACGAAGTTCGTTCCCATATCGCGGCAGCGGAGCGCCAGGCCGGCAGACCAGCCGGTTCCGTGCAGCTCGTTGCGGTGTCCAAGACATTCGATGCGGACGCAATCCGCCCGGCGATTTCGGCCGGCCAGCGCGTCTTCGGTGAGAACCGCGTGCAGGAAAGCCAAGGCAAATGGCCGGAACTGAAGGCGGAGACTGCCGGGATCGAGCTGCATCTGATCGGCCCCCTGCAATCGAACAAGGCTGCCGACGCCGTGGCACTGTTCGATGTCATCGAAACGATCGACCGGGAAAAGATCGCGCGTGCCATCGCCGATGAAATCAAGCGCCAGGGCAAGGCGATCAAACTTTACGTGCAGGTCAATACCGGCCTGGAGCCGCAAAAGGCAGGCATTGCGCCTGACGATACGGAGGCTTTCGTCGATTTGTGCCGCAAGGAGCTCGGCCTTTCGATCGAGGGCCTGATGTGCATTCCGCCGGCTGAAGAAAATCCGGGGCCGCATTTTGCCCTTTTGGCAAAACTCGCCAAGCAGGCGGGCATTGAAAAGCTCTCGATGGGCATGTCGAGCGACTATGAAACCGCGGTAGCCTTCGGGGCGACGAGTGTTCGGGTGGGCTCTGCGATTTTCGGTGCGCGATAGCGCCAGCGAAAATCCGCCAGCGGGTCACGTAAATCGCGCTAGAGCGTTTGCGTTTTTCTTTGAATCACGAAAACGTTCTATCTCTTTGTTTTTTACGCATTCCGAACGGAAAACCGCTTCGCACTTTTCCTGGAAGTGCGCTAATGCGCGATTTTTGCTCGGCTTCCCCATCCATAACCGATCATATTGCCAATTGTTGCGCCGATGAATGAGATAGCGACAATCTCGCCGATTTGTTCCCACGAGATGGTGAAGACGTAGGCGACGAACGCAAATGCCAAAACGAGGAACGGCGCAAAAACCATCAGCATCACGAGTGTCAGCGCCGAAAACATAATGATGAGGCCGGTGACGATCACTTCGTCAACTTCGACAAGCGAATAGATGACGGCGCCGACGATCACGAAGACGATCGGCAATATGACATGTTCGAATATCGCGAATTTTCCGAAGGGCCCGCGGATTACCCTCCGGCGCGTGCGCAGCGCTGACACCACGGCAAAGATCAGCCCGCATGCGTAGCTATAATATCCGATGGCCAGGATCGACATGGCTGATGCAACTTTCACACGATCGTTTCGCGTGAGTCTATTATATCCTTATGGTTGTCTTCTGCGCAATGGCGCAAAATTCGGTTGCAAGCACCGATATGCAACGGCATGAAAAAAGCCCCGGTCGAAAACCAGGGCTTTGAAATTTTGAGAAGATCGATCGGGTCTTAGAACTGATCGTCGTCTTCGTCGTCGCGCGTCGTTGACTTCAGCGACTTGAGCTTGGCGAAAACGGCGTCGGCGTCGATTTCCTTTTCCTTCTCCTCTTCGCGATCGTAGCTGAAGCCGAGCTTTTCGGTTTCCTGAGCCGGCTGCAGCGTCGCGCCGAGTTCGGCGGCGGTCGGCAGCGGACGGCCCTTGGAAGCCTTCTCGACTTCCATATCGAGATCGATCTGGCTGCAGAGGCCGAGCGTTACCGGGTCCATCGGTGCCAGGTTCGCCGAATTCCAGTGCGTGCGGTCACGAATCTGCTCGATGGTCGACTTGGTGGTGCCGACGAGGCGGGAAATCTGCGCATCCTTCAGTTCCGGATGGTTGCGCACCAGCCAGAGGATAGCGTTCGGGCGATCCTGACGCTTGGAGACCGGCGTGTAGCGCGGGCCGCGGCGCTTGGATTCCGGCACGCGAACCTTCGGCTCGGAAATCTTCAGCTTGTGGTTCGGGTTGGCTTCGGCGCGAGCAATTTCGTCACGCGAAAGCTGGCCGGTCGAGATCGGGTCTAGGCCCTTGATGCCCTGTGCGGCTTCGCCATCGGCAATCGCCTTCACTTCGAGCGGATGCAGCTTGCAGAACTGCGCGATCTGGTCGAATGACAAGGCTGTATTGTCGACAAGCCAGATGGCAGTTGCCTTCGGCATGAGCAATTGTTGAGCCATGGATATAGTCCTTCTGTCAGTCCGCGCCGGTGTCGCGGTCCGGGGTGTAACACCTCAATGTCCGGGAAATACGGCCCTATATAGCGATAGTGTCGCGTAATTGCAATTCTTTGCGCATGAAATGCACTTTGTCCAATTGCTGTCATGGTTTGACCTGCTATTGATTGCGCGGAAAGCGCACCCATAATTGCGAGAGAGGGTGCCAGGGTTCAAGGAGGAGACTATGTCGGAAAAGATTCATCCGGTGACGAAATCGGTCAAGGAACACGCTTTGATCGATGAGGCGAAGTACCAGAAATGGTATCAGCAGAGCGTCGAGGATCCCGACAAATTTTGGGGCAAGCATGGCAAGCGTATCGACTGGTTCAAGCCTTATACAAAGGTGAAAAATACGTCGTTTACCGGCAAGGTTTCGATCAAATGGTTCGAGGACGGCGTCACCAACGTCTCCTACAATTGCATCGACCGTCATCTGAAGAAGCACGGTGATCGCGTTGCCTTCATCTGGGAAGGTGACAACCCCTATATCGACAAGAAGGTCACGTATAACGAGCTCTACGATCAGGTTTGCCGGCTGGCGAATGTCCTGAAGAAGCATGGCGTCAAGAAGGGTGATCGCGTCACCATCTACATGCCGATGATCCCGGAGGCAGCCTATGCCATGCTCGCCTGCGCCCGCATCGGCGCGGTGCATTCCGTCGTCTTCGGCGGCTTTTCGCCAGACGCCCTGGGCGGTCGCATCGTCGATTGCGAGTCCACCTTCGTCATCACCTGCGATGAAGGTGTTCGCGGCGGCAAGTCCATTCCGCTGAAGGACAATACCGACAAGGCGATCCAGATTGCCGCGAAGCAGAAGGTCGACGTCAAGAACGTTCTCGTCGTGCGCCGCACTGGCGGCAAGATCGCCTGGGAAGCCGGCCGCGACCTCTGGTACCATGAGGAAACCGCCAAGGCGAAGCCGGATTGTCCGCCGGCGAAGATGAAAGCCGAAGACCCGCTCTTCATCCTCTACACCTCCGGCTCCACCGGCAAGCCCAAGGGCGTGCTGCATACGACGGGCGGCTACCTCGTCTATGCCGCGATGACGCATGAATATACGTTCGACTATCACCCCGGCGATATCTACTGGTGCACGGCCGATGTCGGCTGGGTGACCGGCCATTCCTACATCGTCTATGGGCCGCTTGCGAATGCGGCGACGTCGCTGATGTTCGAAGGCGTGCCGAACTATCCGGACCAGGGCCGCTTCTGGGATGTCATCGACAAGCACAAGGTCAATATCTTCTATACGGCACCGACGGCGATCCGTTCGCTGATGGGTGCCGGCGATCATTTCGTCAAGCGCGCTTCGCGCTCCAGCTTGCGTCTGCTCGGCACGGTCGGCGAACCGATCAATCCCGAGGCATGGGAATGGTATTACAAGGTTGTCGGCGATAGCCGCTGCCCGATCGTCGATACCTGGTGGCAGACCGAGACCGGCGGCCACATGATCACGCCGCTTCCGGGCGCGACCGATCTGAAGCCCGGTTCAGCCACCCTGCCCTTCTTCGGCGTCCAGCCGCAGCTGGTGGACAATGAGGGCAATGTGCTGGAAGGCGCCGTCGACGGCAATCTCGTCATTGCCGATAGCTGGCCGGGTCAGATGCGCACCGTCTATGGCGACCACGAGCGTTTCATCCAGACCTACTTCTCCACCTACAAGGGCAAGTATTTTACGGGTGATGGCTGCCGTCGCGATGAAGACGGTTACTACTGGATCACCGGCCGCGTCGACGACGTGCTCAACGTTTCGGGCCACCGTCTCGGCACAGCGGAAGTGGAATCGGCGCTGGTATCGCACAGCCAAGTGTCGGAAGCAGCCGTGGTCGGCTACCCGCATTCGATCAAGGGCCAGGGCATCTATTGCTATGTGACTCTGATGGTCGGTCTGGAGGGCTCAGACACGCTGCGGCAGGAGCTGGTGAAGCATGTTCGCGCCGAAATCGGCCCGATCGCCTCGCCGGACAAGATCCAGTTCACGCCCGGCCTGCCGAAAACCCGCTCCGGCAAGATCATGCGCCGTATCCTGCGCAAGATCGCCGAGGACGATTTCGGCGCGCTCGGCGATACCTCGACGCTTGCTGATCCGGCTGTGGTCGATGATCTGATTGCCAACCGCCAGAACAAGGCGGATGCTGCTTAAAACTCTCAAGGCGCCGTGCCTTTTGGCACGGCGCCTTTTCAAATGTACTTCGGACGCTTGAGTGTTCCGCTGCCTACCTCTGAGCCGGTGATTTGAAATGCACCCGGCATGGCATATCTCAGCGCTTATCTCTCAAAAATCGATGGCCCGACCATTGATCTCCCAGTCACCGAAGCGGGCGGGATCGGCGCCGCCGCGACCGCCGATTTCGGCGGGAGGGTTCGCTTCGGCTTGCGCCTGTCGGCGCTCCTCGGCTTCGGCAAGGGCGCGCTTGGCGGCGGGCGAGAGCGGCTTACGCGTGGTTTCACCGGCTTCAGTGTCTATTTTATTGTCGTTATCTGCGGATTGCATGGTCTCGAGCGACCTCCGAAATATTGAAATGAGGGGAGGAATAGCCAAATCATAGAGCATGATGCCGAAAAGTGTGAACGGTTTTCGGGTGACATCATGCTCTGTTTTTTGATTTCGGAGACGGATGCGTTCGGCCGCAAAGAAAAAGGTTTGGACGTCAGATCTGTTGGAGACCCTTTGATGAATCTTATGCGTACCGCCATGCTGCTCGCCTTCATGACCGCCCTTTTCATGGGGGTTGGCTATCTGATCGGCGGTCAATCCGGCATGTTGATCGCATTTGTCGTCGCTGCCGGCATGAACTTTTTCTCCTACTGGAATTCTGACCGCATGGTGCTCTCCACCTACAATGCGCAGGAGGTGGATGAACGCAGCGCCCCGGAATTCTATCGCATTGTTCGGGATCTCGCCCGCAATGCAGGCCTGCCGATGCCTAGGGTTTATCTCTACGACAGTCCGCAACCGAACGCCTTTGCAACGGGGCGCAACCCCGAAAACGCCGCCGTTGCCGCCTCCACCGGCCTCCTGCACGCACTGACGCCGCAGGAAGTGGCCGGCGTGATGGCGCACGAGCTTGCCCACGTGCAGAACCGCGACACGCTGACCATGACGATCACGGCGACGCTTGCCGGCGCCATTTCCATGCTCGGCAACTTCGCCTTCCTGTTCGGCGGTCGCCGGGACAACAACAATCCGCTCGGCATGATCGGCGTTCTCGTCGCGATGATCGTTGCACCTCTGGCGGCAATGCTGGTGCAGATGGCGATCAGCCGCACGCGCGAATATTCCGCCGACCGGCGCGGCGCCGAGATTTGTGGCAACCCGCTGTGGTTGGCCTCGGCGCTCGGCAAGATCGCCCGCGGCGCGTCGCATATCCCCAATGAAGAGGCCGAGGGGCATCCGGCCACGGCGCATATGTTCATCATCAATCCGCTCTCGGGCGAGCGGATGGACAATCTGTTTTCGACCCATCCGAATACCGAAAACCGCATCGCCGCGCTGCATGACATGGCCCGTTACGGCGGCGGCAACGCCTCGCCCATGACGCCATCTTCCGGCTTTGGCTCGACGGGACCGGCCATGACTGCTAATCCGGAGCGGAAATCGCGCTCCGTGCCGAATACGGGTCGCGGTGGTTCGCAACCGCCGAAGGGTCCCTGGTCTTGAGTTCTGACACGAAAAACAAAGTTTTCAACAAAGACGGAAAGAGATCCGGCAAGAGGCCGAGCGATTCCAGGCCGCATGATTCGGTGCCGGCGAAACCCGGTTTTGCGGCGCGTGCCGCCGCGACGAAAATCCTCGCCGCCGTCATCGATCGCAAGACGCCGCTCGACGGCATGCTGGACGCTGAAGGCGGCAACCCAGCCTATAAGGCTCTTGGTGAAAGCGATCGGGCGCTGGTGCGCGCCATCCTGAACAGCGCACTCAGGCATCTGCCGCGGATTGAGGCGACGATATCGTCCCTGCTCGATTCGCCGCTGCCGGAAGGCGCCCGCGCGCTGCATCATGTGCTCGTCGTCGGTGCGGCGCAGATGCTCTATCTGGATGTGCCGGATCATTCCGCCGTCGACCTTGCCGTCGAACAGGCCAACCGCGATCCCCGCAATCGGCGCTTTGCCAAGTTGGTCAATGCCATTCTCCGGCGGATCGGCCGGGAAAAGCAGGAGATTCTTGAGCAGGTCGCGGGCGTCCCCGCGATGCCGGCTTGGTTTCTCTCCCGCCTGGAGGCGGCTTACGGCGCTTCCGCCGCGCTCAGAATTTCAGAAACGCAGCTTGAGCCGGCCGCAATCGATCTCACCGTAAAGTCCGATGCTGAAGGCTGGGCGAAGCGGCTCAACGGCGTTGTTCTGCCGACCGGTGGCGTGCGGCTTGCTGCATTCGAGGGATCTATCCCTTCGCTCGAGGGCTTCAATGAAGGCGAATGGTGGGTGCAGGATGCAGCTGCCAGCATCCCGGCGAAGCTATTCGGCTCACTGGCGGGCCAGCGGGTGGTCGACCTTTGTGCCGCCCCGGGCGGCAAGACAGCACAGCTCGTTCTCGCAGGCGCCAAGGTCACGGCTCTCGACCAATCCGCCAACCGGCTGAAAAGATTGTCCGGCAATCTCGCGCGTCTCGGTTTCGCGGCGGAAACCGTCGGCGCCGACATGAGCAAATATCGGCCCGACGAACTTTTCGACGCCGCCCTCCTCGATGCGCCCTGCTCCTCGACCGGAACGACACGCCGCCATCCCGACGTGCTCTGGACCAAGGGGCCGGAGGATATCGCCAAGCTCGCCGCGCTGCAGGAGCGTCTGCTCCGCCACGCCCTGACGTTGGTCAAGCCCGGCGGCATCGTCGTTTTTTCCAATTGCTCGCTCGATCCCGAGGAAGGCGAAGATCTCGTCGCCCGGCTTCTTGTGGATACCGATAATGTCGAGCGGGTTCCGATCGCGGCAAGCGACTGGCCGGGCCTCGAAGCGGCGATTTCTCCGCTCGGCGCCTTCCGCACCACGCCCGACATGCTGCCGCTTGGTGATGGTTTTGCTTCGGGCCTGGACGGTTTCTACGCGGTCGTGCTTCGGCGCCCCCGCTAGAGCATGATGCCGAAAAGTGTCGTCGGTTTCTGGACGACATCATGCGCTACTTCTTTGTTTCCAGAGCGGATTCGGATTTCAGGTCGAACAGACCTGAAATCACCTGGCTCTAGTCATGGTTTCCACAGGCTTTCGAAAGTGGTTCAAAAGTCGGTAACCTGTTCTTAATTGGTATATTTGTAACCTCTTTTTAACCACGGGTAATGAGAGTAAGCAGAAGCAAATATGCAGGTCTGCGGCAGGGTTTTGTGAGTTCATACATGCGGGAAGCATGGCGGCGGATGTCTCGCCGCGCGGCGTTGACGCGATTGCGTCTCACCCGCCACACGATGCGTGTGCCGGAACGCCTTATCGTGGCGCCGACAGATCTGCGCAGCGTCGATCCTTTTTTCGTCGAAGAACTTCTGAACGGCCGCATCCTGCTTGCCGGACGTGTTCTCGAAACGCAAGGTGTCTCCCCCTTCTCGCTTGAGCTGCCTTCGCGCGCATTTGCGGCGCGGCTGCATAATTTCCGCTGGCTGCGGCACTTGCGGTCGGAAAAAAGCGATCAGGCATCGGCGCTGGCGCGATCCATCCTCACGGATTGGATCGCCGTCCACGGTCGCCGCCTGCACGGGCTTGCTTGGGCGCCCGATATCGCTGCGCAGCGGCTCATTGCTCTCCTGTCGCATTCGCCGGTGCTGCTGCATGGGACGGATAGCGGCTTTTATCGCCGCTTCATGCGCATGCTCGTTTTCCATGTCCGCTTTTTGCGCCGCATGGCACCATCGGCGCGGGATGGAACGACGCGGTTTCGCGTGCGCATCGCGCTTGCCATGTCGTCGGTTGCCATGCCGAATAGTGCGCTGGCGGTAAAGCGCGCCGGCCAGGCGCTCGATCGTGAAATCGACCGGCAGATCTTGGCAGACGGCGGCCATATCTCCCGCAATCCGCGGGTGTCGCTGGAGCTGCTGCTCGACCTGCTGCCGTTGCGGCAGACCTACGTCAATCTTGGCCACGACGTGCCGATACGACTCATTCCCGGTATCGATCGCATGTATCCGGCATTGCGATTCTTCCGCCATCAGGACGGTGATCTTGCGCTGTTCAACGGGGCGACATCGACGCTTGCCAACGAGCTCATGTCGGTGCTGCGCTACGACGAGACGGCGGGGCAGATCTTCAAGGCGCTGCCGCACACGAAGTATCACCGACTAGCCGCCGGTCAGGCCGTCGTGATCGTCGATGCCGGCGCTCCCGCTTCGACGGATCTCAGCCGCACGGCACATGCCGGCTGCCTTTCCTTCGAGATGTCGTCGGGTAAGACACGCTTCATCATCAATTCGGGCTCGCCGGAATTTGCCGGAGATCGTTACGTGCAGGCCGCACGGGCGACGGCTGCGCATTCAGCCGTTACGCTCAACGACACCTCATCGTCGCAATTCTCCAAGTCGAAATCTTTAGGCCCGATCATGGTCGGCGGTGTTAAGAAAGTCATCGTCGAGCGCGCCGAGACCGAAGATGGGCGCGATTACGTCCGGGCAGCGCATGACGGTTATCTCGCGACCTTCGGCTATGCTCATGAGCGCGAACTCAGCCTAAACGCCAAAGGCACTATCCTGGCCGGCCGCGACCGCTTCTTCGTGCCGGAGGGCAGGAAGCAGGCGCCGAAGGGCGAAGGCATCGCCTCCGCGCGCTTCCATATCCATCCCTCCATCAGCCTACTGCAGACAGAAACGGATTCCGCGCTGCTGATCGCGCCGGATGGCGAGACCTGGGTCTTCTCCTCGCCCGGGAACGAAGTGCTTGTCGCCGAAGACATCTTCTTTGCCGATCCCTCGGGAATGCGCTCTTCCGACCAGCTCGAGATCGTCTTCCGGATTACCGAAAAGCCGGAAATCCGCTGGTTTTTATCCCATCGGCCATAGGCTAACCGCGCCAGCTATGCTAACGGGGCGGCATTATCGTCCCGCGCTTTTCCGCCGGACATCTCCTCATGCCAGAGCGTTTTTCGCTCTGTTTTTGTTATCTCGCGATTCCGGACGGAAAAACGCTGCGCACTTTTCCTGGAATTGCTTCAGACCGGAGAAAGCCCATGGCCGTCGTTTCCAAGAAAATTCCTGCTCCCGACAAGGTGAAGGTGAAAACCGCGCTTCTGTCCGTCTTCGACAAGACCGGCATCGTCGAGCTGGCGCGTGCGCTCAGCGAACAGGGCGTGCGGTTGCTGTCGACCGGCGGCACACACAAGGCGATTACAGCGGCGGGCCTTGCCGTCACCGACGTCTCCGAAGTGACGGAGTTTCCGGAGATCATGGACGGCCGCGTCAAGACGCTGCATCCGAAGGTACATGGCGGCCTGCTTGCCATCCGTGACGATGCCGAGCATCAGACGGCAATGAAAGAGCACGGCATCGAGGGCATCGATCTTGCCGTCATCAATCTCTATCCCTTCGAGGACGTTCGCAAGGCGGGTGGCGATTACCCGACGACGGTCGAGAATATCGATATCGGCGGTCCGGCGATGATCCGCGCTTCGGCCAAAAACCACGCCTACGTAACGACGCTGACCGATCCCGCCGATTATGCGGAGCTGCTTGCGCAGCTCTCCGGCGATGCCGGCCAGACGACCTATGATTTCCGCAAGCGCATGGCCGCCAAGGCTTTTGCCCGTACCGCCGCCTACGATGCGATGATCTCCAACTGGTTTGCCGAAGCGCTGGATATCGCCACGCCGCGTCACCGCGTCATCGGCGGCGTGCTGCGTGAGGAAATGCGCTATGGTGAAAACCCGCATCAGAAGGCGGCCTTCTACGTTACCGGCGAGAACCGCCCCGGCGTTTCCACGGCAACGCTTCTCCAGGGCAAGCAGCTCTCCTACAACAACATCAATGATACCGATGCGGCCTATGAACTCGTCGCCGAGTTCTTGCCGGAAAACGGTCCAGCCTGCGCGATCATCAAGCACGCCAACCCTTGCGGTGTCGCCACTGGCCCGAGCCTGGTCGAAGCCTACAAGCGCGCTCTCGCCTGCGATTCCACCTCCGCCTTCGGCGGCATCATCGCGCTGAACAGCCTGCTCGACGCAGAAACGGCCGAGGAGATCGTCAAGCTCTTCACCGAGGTCATCATCGCGCCCGACGTCACCGAGGAAGCCAAGGCGATTATTGCTCGCAAGCCGAACCTGCGCCTGCTCTCGGTCGGCGCCCTGCCCGATCCGCGTGTCGCCGGCCTGACTGCGAAGACCGTCTCCGGCGGCCTGCTGGTGCAGAACCGCGACAATGCCTTGGTCGAGGATATGGAGCTTAAGGTCGTCACCAAGCGTGCGCCGACGGCGCAGGAGCTTGAGGACATGAAGTTCGCCTTCCGTGTCGCCAAGCATGTGAAGTCGAATGCCGTTGTTTACGCCAAGGATGGCCAGACAGCCGGTATCGGCGCCGGGCAGATGAGCCGTGTCGATTCCGCTCGTATCGCAGCCATCAAGGCCGAGGAAGCAGCAAAGGCCATGGGTCTGGCCGAGCCGCTGACGCGGGGTTCTGCGGTCGCCTCCGAAGCTTTCCTGCCGTTTGCGGACGGCCTGCTCTCGGCGATCGCCGCGGGCGCCACCGCCGTCATTCAGCCCGGCGGCTCGATGCGCGACCAGGAAGTGATCGACGCGGCTAACGAGCACAATGTCGCGATGGTCTTTACCGGTATTCGCCATTTCCGCCATTGATCGGCGGATATACCTGACTGAAAGAATTTATATCCCGGCTGGTTCGCCAGTCGGGATTTTCTTTGCCTACTTCGCTGTCTTGTCGGCCGGATAGGGCGTCGGCAGCAAAAGCAGCAACCCGCCGGCAAGGAAGATGACGAGCGTCGCCATGCCCAGGCGGGCAGAACCACTGAAATGGGTCACCAACGAAAAGAACAACGTTGCCATGAAGCTGGTGGCGCGGCCGGAGAGCGCATAGATGCCGAAATAGCGACCGGCTTCCGAGAGGCTGACGCTGCGGGCGAGATAGGAGCGGGAGGACGCCTGCACGGGGCCGAAGGCGATGCCGATCAACAGGCCGTAGCCGATATAGGCCTTTTCCGCTGCCGTGCCGAACAGGCTGCCGGTGCTGACCGTGGAGAGCGGAACGAGGCCGAAAAGCGTGAAGCCGGGACCGGTGGAGATGATGCCGAAGGTGGCGACCAGCAACAAAGTCAGGCTTATGACAACGGTGATCTTCGAGCCCAGCCAGCGGTCGACATAACCGGCGGCGAAGCAGCCGAAGATGGCGATGACATTGAGGATGATGCCGTAGATGCCGATCTCGATCGTCGCCCAGCCGAACATGCCTGCTGCGAAAGTGCCTCCGAGAATGAGTAGGCCGTTGACGCCGTCCTGATAGACCATGCGGGCGATGAGGAAAAGGCTGATGCCGCGCCGGCGCTTCAGTTCGCCGAGGGTCGCCGAAAGCTCGCGCAGGCCCGAGCGAACGGCCGCTCGAAGCGGCAGACCGCGGGCTGCATCCGGTGTGAAGAAGAACATCGGCAGGATGAAGATGAGATACCAGACGGCCGAAATCGGCCCGGTGATGCGGGCATCCTCGCCGAGCGTGGCATCGAGGCCGAAGAGCGGCGTCAGGCCTAGAATGGTCTTGCCGGTCTGTGGATTACCGGCGAGCAGCGCAACGACGGTGATCAGCACAATCATGCCGCCGAGATAGCCGAGGCCCCAGGCGGCGTTTGACAGCCTGCCGACATCGTCCTTGCCGACCAGCCGCGGCATCATCGAATCGTTGAAGACGATGGAGAATTCGGCCGAGATCGATGCCAGGATCATGAAGATCACGGGATAGATGACAGGTGATCCGGGCGCAGCACCCCAGAGACAGAAGAGGCTGGCGATCTTGATGACGGCGAAGAAGGCGATCCAGGGTTTGCGGGCGCCGGATTGATCGGCGATCGAGCCGAGGACCGGCGAGAGGATGGCGATAATCACCGAGGAGATCGTCGCCATGTTGCTCCAGGTCGTCTGCGCGGAGACGGGATCGGCGGTCAGCCGCGCGACGAAATAGGGGCCGAAAATGAATGTGGTGACGACGGTGAAGAACGGCTGAGCCGCCCAGTCGAAGAACATCCAGCCCCAAATGCCGCGTGCCGGCACTTTTGCCGGCACGTCGTTGTCAATCTCGGTCGTCACCAAATCCAGCCCCTTGCTCCCTCACCCGTTTGCCGGGGTCGGGGCGGACTGTGTCATCTTGCCCGGCCGTTCGCAAGATCGCTGAGCAGGCCGGCGGCAACGGTGATGCGGGCGAGGTTCGGATCGCCGCTTTCGCTGAGGCCACCGAGCTCTTCGGCGATGCGATTGATGCGGATACGGTCCTCCGCATGCCATGCCTGGACCGGCTGCTTGTCCTTCGGATGGTTTGATAGCGCGGAGATGACGATATCGCGACGAGCGCCGGCGATCTGGTCGAGGCTGCGCGCAAGCGCGAGGCTCTCATAGTGATCGCCGGTGACGATCCGGTTGCCGGCCAGCAGCAGGCGGCCAACGCGGAAAGTCTGCGACACGGTGAAGTAGCTTTCCGCCGCCCGGTTCAGCGTGTCGCCGGTGCGTTCGGCGATCTGCATGATTTCCGGAACAAGCACGAGCGCGTAGATCGTGGCGATCTCCGAAGCCAGCTTCTCGGGCAGGCCCGCTGCCAGATATTCCGCTTCGCGTGCGGCGATTTCGGCTGCGAAATCCGCCGGGATGTGAGTGAGGAAGACGGGTCGCAGTTTCTTGAGAGCGGCGCGAAGCCGGCTAACCGTTTCTTCGATGTCACCCTTGGCCGCGCCGGTTTTCAAGAGCAGGCGGGTCAATACCGTATAGACCTCGGTGATTTCGCCGTAGACGCGGTTCTGCATCTGGCCGCCGACCTTGCCGTCGAGCGCGTCCGTCTCGTTCCAGAGCCGGTCGAGATCAAAGCCGTCGCGAGCGACCACGGCCGCCTTGACCACCTCGGCAGCCGATGCCGCCGTTGCATCCATCATGCTGACGGCGAAGCCTGGACCACCACGATTGATCGCCTCGTTGGCGAGCCCCGTCGCGATGATCTCGCGGCGCAGGCGATGGGTTTCGATATCGGCTGCATTGGAGCGCTGCATCTTGGCCGGGAAATAGCGGCTGAGCGTTGCAGCGAAGTAGGGATCATCAGGCAGATCGCTGGCGACGAGGGCGTCGAAGAGAACGATCTTGGCGTAGGAAAGCAGCACACCGATTTCTGGGCGCGTCAGCGGCCGGCCGTTGGCATAACGCTCTGCGAAGGTCTGGTCGTCGGGCAGGGTCTCCACCTTGCGGTTGAGCTGCTTGGCGGCTTCCAGCACGCTCATGAAGCGGCTGAGTTCCAGGCCATTGCCGGTGCCCTTGCGCTCCGTCAGCGAAATCGCCAGGGATTGCAGATAGTTGTTGCGCAATACCAGCACGGCCACTTCATCGGTCATGGAGGCGAGCAGCGTGTCGCGCTTGGCGCGCGTCAGCCGGTCGTCGAACATGGCGGACGCCAGCGCGATCTTGATGTTGACCTCGACGTCGGAGGTGTTGACGCCGGCGGAGTTGTCGATGGCGTCGGAGTTGCAGCGACCGCCCTTGAGACCATAGGCGATACGGCCCTTCTGGGTGACACCGAGATTGGCGCCTTCGCCGATGACCTTGGCGCGTACTTCGTCAGCTGCGATACGGATCGGATCGTTGGCGCGATCGCCGACTTCGGAATCCGTCTCGGCCGGTGCCTTCACATAAGTGCCGATGCCGCCGAACCACAGCAAATCAACGGGAGCCTTGAGGATTGCCGTCATGATCTCGAAGGGTGTTGCGACCGATTTGTCGATGCCGATGGCGGCAACCGCTTCCGGGGTCAGCGTTACGGATTTCGCCGACCGGGAAATGATCATCGCACCCTTCGACAGGACGGACTTGTCGAAATCCTGCCAGCTGGAACGCGGCAGGTTGAAGAGACGCTGGCGTTCGGCGAGCGTCTTTTCCATGTTCGGATCGGGATCGATGAAGATGTCGCGGTGATCGAAGGCGGCGAGCAGGCGGATCTTCGGAGACAGCAGCATGCCGTTGCCGAAGACGTCGCCCGACATGTCGCCGACGCCGACGACGTTGAAGGGGGTCGTCTGGATGTCGATGTCCATCTCGCGGAAGTGCCGTTTTACGGTTTCCCACGCGCCGCGGGCGGTGATGCCCATCTTCTTGTGGTCGTAGCCGGCAGAACCGCCCGAGGCGAAGGCATCATCCAGCCAGAAGCCGGCTTCCTGAGCCAGCGCATTGGCGGTGTCGGAGAAGGTCGCGGTGCCTTTGTCGGCTGCGACGACGAAATAGGGATCGTCACCATCGAGCCGCACGGTATCATCAGGCGGGATAATATCGGCGCCGGAGATATTGTCGGTGATCGACAGCAGCGTGCGGATATAGGTCTTGTAGGCCTCGCGGCCTGTGTTGAAGATTTCGTCGCGGCTGCCGCCGACCGGAAGCTTCTTCGGATAGAAGCCGCCCTTGGCCCCAACCGGGACAATGACGGCGTTCTTGACCTGCTGGGCCTTCACCAGGCCGAGCACTTCGGTACGATAGTCCTCGGCACGGTCCGACCAGCGCAGACCGCCGCGCGCCACCTTGCCGAAGCGCAAATGCACGCCTTCGACCTCCACGCCATAGACGAAGACTTCGCGGAAGGGCCGCGGCTCGGGCAGGCCGTCGAGAAGTTTCGGATCGAGCTTGAAGGCCAACATGGCCTTCGGCGAGCCGTCGGCATTTTTCTGGAAATAGTTGGTGCGCAGCGTTGCATCGATGGCGTTGACGTAGCGGCGCAGGATGCGGTCGTCGTCCAGGCTCGGTACGTCGGCCAGCTCGCTTTCGATAGCCTCGTGCAGCTCGGTGAGCTTTTTCGTGCGGTTCTTGTCGCTGAGTTTCGGATCGAGCGTGTCGTGGAACAGGCGGAAGAGCGCGGCGGCGATCCGTGGATATTTGTCCAGCGTCGCGGCGATGTAGTCCTGCGAATAGGCAATGCCGGCCTGGCGCAGGTAACGCGAGTAGGCGCGCAGCACGTTGGTTTCGCGGGCCGAGAGATCGGCGGAGACGATCAGCCGGTTGAAGGCATCATTGTCGATCGTTCCACCGAAGGCGGCGAGGAAAGCCTCTTCCAGTGCAGCACCGTGGCGGGCAAGATCGATCGTCAGACCGCTGCGGGCTTCCAGCTCCATGTCGTGAAGCACGACATGGCCGGCCGAATCGTCCTTCGGCGTGACATAGATGTCGAAGGTGCGCTCACTGATGACGTTGAAGCCGAGGTTTTCGAGGAGAGGCACGCGACGCGACAGCGCCAGATTGCCCTGACCGTGGAAGATCTTCAGCGACAGGATCTCGCCTGCTTCGTCCTTGCGGACATAGAAGCCGATGCGGATCGGCTCGGCGCCGGCTGTGGCAATGATGTCAGGCAGATCGGCAAAGGCGTCTTCCGGCGAAAAGGCTTCCTGGAATGCCTGGCTCACCGAGATGCTCGGTGCCTTCGGGCCTGCCAGCATGACGAAACGCTCGTCCCAGCGAGCGGTGATGCCGCGGACCGCCTCTTCCAGCTTGGCCTGGGGAACATGCGGCGTCTTGCCGGCGCTGCGACCGATGATGAAGTGCACGCGTGCCACGCCGCCTTCCGGGAAGGCAGGATAATAGGCGGAGACGCGGCCGTCATAGACGGTCTTCAGATAATTGCCGATCTTTTCGCGGACGACGGAATCATATTCCTCGCGCGGCACATAGACGATGACGGAAACGAAGCGGTCGAAATGATCGATGCGCGGCAGCGCACGCACGCGCGGCCGATCGGTCAGGTCGTTGATCTGCTCTGCGAAGCTTGCCAGCAGGGTGGTGTCGATCTGGAATAGGTCGTCGCGCGGGTAGGATTCCAGCGTGTTGTCGAGCATGCGGCCGGAATGGCTGGTGGGATCGAAACCGAAATGATCCTTGACCTTCTGCACCTTCGAGCGAAGCAGCGGCACTTCCGAGGCGGCGCTGGTGTAGGCGGTGGAGGTGAAGAGGCCGACGATGCGCAGTTCACCCGTGACGTTGCCTTCCGAATCGAAGCGCTTGATGCCGACATAATCCATATAGGCGCGGCGATGCACGATTGACTTGACGTTGGCCTTGGTGACGATCAGGAAATCCGGGCCATTGAGGAAGGCGAGGATTTCCGGTGTCGTGGTGACGGCGTCCTTGCCTTGTCTCAGAACACGGACATCGGGATTGGAGAGAATGCCGAGGCCGGCGCCGCGGTCGCGCTCGATCGTGGCGTTGGCGCCCTTGCCGGAATAGATGTATTCGCGCATGCCGAGGAAGGTGAAGTTGCCATCGCGCAGCCAAGCGAGGAAGGCGAGAGCCTCGTCGCGGTCGCTCTTGCGACGTCCGGCCGCCTCATAGGTGGAAAGCTCCGAAATGACGGTATCCAGGCGCGACAGCATCGGCTTCCAGCCGGAAACGACGAGATGCGTCTGATCGAGCACGGTCTGCACCCGCTTGACCAGGTCTGCTGCCTGGGCTGTCGTCAGCGGGGAGAGATGAAGCTGGATGTGGCTTACCCGATGGGCGGGATCGCTCGGATGATCGGCGGAATAAAGGCTTGTCGCCTTGCCCTCTTCCATGACGAGGATGGGATGCACGGCCATGTAGAGATCGCGATAGCTGCTGCTGACCTCTCCCATGACTGATTCGTAGAGGAACGGCATGTTGTGGTCGGTGATCGAGAGGATCGACACGGCGACGCCATCGGGCTCGATGCCGGCCACCTGCTCGATGCTGACACGCGGAGCCGTCTTGCTCCAGGCTGCCAGTTCCTTGGCCGCATGAGCTGCGGCAAGAGCCAGCATTTCCGGGCTGTAACGCCCCATGTCATCATTGCTAGCCCGGCCGAACAGGATTTCGGGATCGAGGTGAGCCCCGCCCGTCGCAGCGGCAATTTTCTGTGCCGCTTCGATCTGTTTTTCCCGTTTCGGATTGGTCTTGGGCGCCATGGAATTCCTCCCGATTTTCGAATTTTGACCACAATATCAGAACGTTTAGCGAAAAAACTGGCAAAAAGATTGCGAATTTGGTTGGTTTCGGACTGATTTTGGTCCGTTTTTTTAAGAAACTTGCCGGAATGCGTGTTCTCGACGAAAAGCTCATATCGTCGGCAAGAAATTGATGGAATCAGTTCGTCAACAGAGGTTTTCATGTCTCTGTGAAGTGCCGTTGACAGAGTGCCGCCAAAGGGATCATCAACGGCACCAAGGCAGTTTGAAGCCCTGAATTGGAAGCAAGCATCATGTCGCAAGTCTCGGCCGGCGCCGTTATCGTCATCTCCAGTCATGTCGTGCGTGGTTCCGTCGGCAATCGGGCGGCGGTGTTTGCGTTGGAAACGCTCGGCCACCCCGTCTGGGCGCTGCCGACCATCGTCCTGCCATGGCATCCAGGCCACGGCCGCTCGACGCGTTTGACCTTCAACGAGGCGGATTTCGACCATGCAATCGACGATCTGATCGCCGCGCCCTGGCTGTCCGAGGTAAAGGCGGTTCTGTCGGGATATTTCGGCAATGCTGCACAAGCGCTTTCCGTCGCCAAGCTGGTGACGGCGTTGCGCGAAAAGAATCCGGATCTTCTCTATGCTTGCGATCCGGTGATCGGCGATGCTGGCGGCCTCTACGTGCCGACGGCGACTGCTGAGGCGATCCGCGATCACCTGATCCCGCTGGCGTCTCTCGCGACACCGAACCGCTACGAGCTTGCCTGGCTTGCCGGCGCGCCGCTTGAGGACAACAACGCCATCATGGAGGCGGCGCTCGCGCTCGGGCCTTCGCGCATGCTGGTGACATCGGCGGTTCCGATGATGGCGGGTGGTATCGGCAATCTCTATCTCAGCGGTCGGAACGCGCTGCTTGCCGAGCACCGCAGCATAGAAGGTGCGCCGAACGGGCTCGGTGATCTGCTCTGTGCCCTGTTTCTGTCGCGCATCCTGTCCGGCATGGATGAAGAACGGGCCCTGCAATTGACGACCGCAAGTGTCTACGAAGTGCTGGCACGAGCCGTCAAACGCGGCAGTAACGAGCTGACGCTCGCCGTCGATTCAGCAAGCCTCTCGACACCGATGGCGATGGTGCAGCTGCGTCATCTCGTGCATCCGGCGCAACGGCGGAAAAAATAGTGTTACGCAACAGTTAACGGTTTTTGCAGCGCAACAGTTGCCATCGATCCCGGTGCGCTGTAATTCAATATCATGCAAAGCTTTCCCGACACCCTTCTGAACGGTTATCGCAACTTCATGAGCGGGCGTTACGTCGATGAGCGCGAACGCTATCGCACTCTGGCGGAGCTCGGCCAGAACCCGTCGACACTTGTGATTGCCTGTTGTGACTCCCGCGCGGCCCCGGAGACCATCTTCGACGCCGGCCCGGGAGAACTTTTCGTTATCCGCAACGTCGCCAATATGGTGCCGCCTTATGAACCGGACGGTAATTTCCACGCGACTTCGTCGGCGCTCGAATTTGCCGTCCTGTCGCTCAAGGTGTCCGATATCGTCGTGATGGGCCACGGCCGCTGCGGCGGCATCCGCGCCGCGCTCGATCCCAATGCGGAGCCGTTGTCGCCGGGCGATTTCATCGGCCGGTGGATGGCCCTGCTGAAGCCGGCGGCCGAACAGATCCAGAGCAACGACATCATGACCCAGACCGAGCGTCAGACGGCGCTGGAGCGCATTTCGATCCGCAATTCGCTCGATAACCTGCGCAGCTTTCCGGAGATCAAGGCGCGCGAGGAAGAGGGCAAGCTCAATCTTCATGGCGCATGGTTTGACATTTCGACCGGCGAATTGTGGGTGATGGATCCTCAGACCCGGGATTTCAAGCGTCCGGATATTTCGTAATCTGCAACGGCTGAAACAAAAAGGCGCTGCGAACCGTTTGGTTGCAGCGCCTTTTTTATATCCGATAACCGGATTATCGGCCGTCGATCTGCTGGCCGATGTAAGCGATTGCCTGCTGATAGACCTTGGCGTCGTTCCAGCCGGCGATGGCGGAGAAATTAGGCTCTCCGGGCTGATAGCCGGCGCCGGGCTGCCAGCCATGGCCGCGCAGGAAGTTGGCCGTCGAGGCAAGCGCATCGGCGCGCGATCCCACAAGATCGACCCTGCCGTTTCCATCTTCATCGATGCCGTAGAGAACGACGTTCTTGGGCATGAACTGCGTCTGGCCGATTTCGCCGTGAGCCGCGCCGCGTGCCGCGGGGCTGAGATAGCCTTCGCCGACGAGCTTCAGGGCGGCATAGAGCTGTTCGGTAAAGAATGCGGAACGGCGGCAGTCATAAGCAAGGGTGGAGACCGCAGAAAGCGTATGCTGGTCGCCCATATAGCTACCGAAGCCGGTTTCCATGCCCCAGATCGCGATGATCGGGCCGGCAGGGACGCCGAAGCGCTTCTCGATCTTGGCAAATAGCGCGGCATTGGCCTGCTTCATGCTCTTGCCGCGATTGATGATCGTCTGGCCGCCACGCTTCTTCATGAATTCCTCGAAGGAAAGCTTGAAGCTCTTCTGGCCGCGGTCGGCGCGGATGGTGGGCTGGTTGTAATGAACGTTGGCGAAAGCCTTGTCGAGGACGGAGGGGCTGACGCCCTGTCCTTGCGCTTCGCGCTTGAATTCCTGCACCCAATTCTCGAAACCGGCAGATGTGTTGCCGCAGGATGCAGCGTTTGCCGTAATCGGCATGGCGAGCAGCAGCCCGCCCGCGACGAGAGCTGCCATTCCAGACTTTGTGATGCGCATTCAATGTCCCCGAATTCTTACCGCGATGCGAAACGCGGTAACTGTTTTGGAAGGCGCACAAACCCGCCAATCTTCAGGCTCATGCTCTATCTCTTTAGTCTTGCCGCATTGCCCGACGCCGAAACGGTCCCGCTTCGACTGGAAATGCTCTAGTCATCGCTGGACCATGCCAGTATCTGACCGTCCTGTCATTATCACATTTTAGCGATCAATATTTTTGCTTCACGTGAAACAACCGCCAAATGTATTTGCAAAAAAGCCCCGCCTTTCGGTCCGAAATGGCGAGGCTTCCATATAGTCATGCTTAGCTAGACAAGGTTTATAAACCGTAAATTGGTTTAGAAATGCTTATGCAGCCTGCTTGCGTGGCTTGATCAGGCCACGGTTGACGAGCAGTTCGGCGATCTGGATGGCATTGAGAGCGGCGCCCTTGCGCAGGTTGTCGGAGACGACCCACATGTTGAGGCCGTTTTCGACGGTCGCATCTTCACGGATACGCGAAATATAGGTCGCGTCCTCGCCGGCGGATTCGTAAGGCGTGATGTAGCCGCCGTTTTCATGCTTGTCGATGACGAGGCAGCCCGGTGCTTCGCGCAGGATATCGCGGGCCTGATCGGCGGTAATCTCGTTTTCGAACTCGATGTTCACCGATTCGGAGTGGCCGATGAAGACAGGCACGCGCACGGCCGTGCAGGTGACCTTGATCTTCGGGTCGAGCATCTTCTTGGTTTCGGCCAGCACCTTCCACTCTTCTTTGGTGTAGCCGTCTTCCATGAAGCTATCGATGTGCGGGATGACGTTGAAGGCGATGCGCTTGGTGAACTTCTTATTTTCGATCGGATCGGCGACGAAGACGGCGCGGGTCTGATTGAACAGTTCGTCCATGCCGTCCTTGCCGGCGCCGGAGACCGACTGGTAGGTCGAGACGACGACGCGCTTGATCTTGGCGAAATCATGCAGCGGCTTCAGCGCGACGACGAGCTGCGCGGTCGAGCAATTCGGGTTGGCGATGATGTTGCGCTTGGTGAACTGCGTGATGGCATCCGGGTTCACTTCCGGCACGATCAGCGGCACGTCGGCGTCGTAGCGCCAGGCGGAGGAGTTGTCGATGACGACGCAGCCCTGGGCGCCGATTTTCGGCGAGAACTTCTTCGAGACTTCGCCGCCGGCAGACATCAGGCAGATGTCGGTGCTGGAGAAATCGTAATTCTCGAGGTTGGCAACCTTCAGCGTCCGGTCACCGAAGGAAACTTCGGTTCCCTGCGAGCGTGCGGATGCGAGCGCTACGACTTCATCGGCCGGAAAGCCGCGTTCGGACAGGATGTTGAGCATTTCACGGCCGACATTCCCGGTCGCGCCCGCTACTGCAACTTTGAAACCCATTTCTCAAGCTCTCTTTCTCTTCTCTCCTCTTGGGCGAAGGGGGGAACCGTGGCCGTGACGACCGGTTCCTGTCCCCAGCCGAGCCGGGGAGAGAGCGGCAGGCCAGAGACGTCAGACGGTTTTCGTCGTCGTTTTGGCCATGGTTTTGGAAGAAACCGGAAAATAGACATCCCGCCCGGCATAACCAGCCAGGTGACTGAAGCTGTCGATCTGTTCGAAGCGAAGCATGGAAGTCTTCCTTTTCCGTCGCCGGTTCTAAGATGTTTTCCACAGGAGTCAAGGATTTCCTCGCCGTTGCCGTGGCGCGAGCGAGGAAATCGAGGGCGCTGCGTGCCGCCTTCAACATATCGTGTTCGAAGACGGAGGCTTTCTGATGTCAGCGGTTGGACTTGCGCGTGGTCTCGAACAGGAACCAGGTGCGGCGTTCCGTTTCGTCCAGCCAGTTTTCAAGCAAGCTGGCGGTGGCGACATCGCCATATTCATCGCAGACGTCGTGGACGGCGCGCATTTCCGCCGAGAGCTTGAGATTGTCGTCCGCCAGTTCGGCCAGCATGTCCTGCGGATCGACATATTCCGCGTCATTGTCCGGAATGCGCTGGAGCTTGGCGATCTGGCCGATCGATCGCAGGGTCGTTCCGCCGATCTTGCGGGCGCGCTCGGCCATGGGGTCAGTCATCGCGAAGATCTGGTCGCCGTGCTCGTCGAGGAGCAGGTGATAGTCGCGGAAATGCGGACCGCTCATGTGCCAATGAAAATTCTTGGTCTTCAGATAGAGGGCAAAGACATCCGCCAGCAAGGCACTGAGCGCTGCCGAAATATCGCGGGTCGCGTCCTCGCTGAGATTGGTGTGGGTGCCCAATTTCGACTTGGTATTGGCGGTATTCATACACACGTCCTCCGTTTGTTGTTCACGGCAGCGGTTGCGGCGGATCTCAGGGCGTTTCCGCTTTTCGTCGAGACGTTAGAATGCGCTATCTTCTTGTTTCGCCCGGTATTTCGGGCTGAAGTCGCTGCGCATTTTTCCTGGAAATGTTCCAAGGGAGTTCGATGATATTCGCTGCTGCGTTGGATCGGATTGAAGACAGGGATCTGTTTTGAAAAATTGCGCCGACACATCGCTTTGCGACATGGTCGGCTACGATGCTAGGCGGAAAACCCGAACACCCATACTAGATAGGAAAATCGAATGGTTTGGCAATCGCTTGCTAAGCCATCGGCCGGGTGCGCGGTTGCGCTGCGCCCGGCCGATGGTTCTCTTTTCTGAAGACGGCATCGCGAATGCGCGATTACTTCAAGCCGCCGCCGGCATAGATGGTTTCACCGGTCAGCCAGGCGGACTCTGATGAAGCGAGGAAGACAGCGATCGGAGCGATATCGGTCGGTTGGCCAAGGCGGCCAAGGGGCGTCTGGGAGACGAGATGCTTTTCGAAGTCGCTGCCGAGAAAGCCGGCGGCGACGACGCCTTCCGTCTCGACGCCGCCAGGCGCCAAATTGTTGACCCGGATGTTCCTCGAACCGAGTTCCTTGGCAAGAACCTGGGTGATCGAACTCACGGCGGCCTTCGTTGCGGTGTAAACCGATGCAGTCGGCAGGTTCATGCTGACCGCATTCGAGCCGATGTTGATGATATTGCCGCCTTGCGGACCAAAATGCTTCACCGCTTCCTGTGTGGTCAGCAGCGTACCGAGCACATTGATATTGAATTCACGGTGGAATTCCTCCTCCGTGAATTCCTCGATCGGCGCGAATTGATAGACGCCGGCATTGTTGACGAGGATGTCGACGGCGCCGAAGGCCTGTTTCGTTTCCGCAAAGAGGCGTTTGACGTCTTCGGATTTGGACACATCGCCGTGGACGGCGAGCGCCTTGCCGCCCTTGGCCGCGATGTCAGCCACAACCTTGTCGGCGCCTTCGCGGCTCGACGCATAGTTGACGACCACGGATGCGCCCGCTTCAGCCATCGCCTTGGCGATTCCGGCGCCGATACCCTTGGATGCTCCGGTTACGATCGCGACCTTGCCTGCCAATTTGCTCATGTCATTTTCCTTCGGAAATTGTTCGATAGTTTTATAATTATCTAATCGTTTGACGTATGCGACCCGAAAACTGTTCGGCATCGTCACTTTGATATTTAGATAATCATCTAATTGATACAAGGGCGGGGATAAAAAATGCCGATCGAGCGAACGAAAGCGTCAGATCTTGGACAGTTCGGCCATGTAGGCGTTCAGCGTATCGCGGCGCAGGACGAGGCTTGCGAACTTGCCTTCGCGCTGGATCTCGATGAGTCCTGCGTTTTCGAGTTCCTTGATGTGGTGCGACATGGTTGCGGCGCTGACGGTGTGACACTCGTTCAGAAGGCTGCAGGGCGTGGGCTGGGTGCGGCTGCCGATCTCCTTCAGCATCTGCACGCGGCGCGGCTCGGCAAGCGCTCGGGAAATCAATCCCAGCTGCCTTTCGCTCAAATGTATAGGGCCGATATCCATGGGTTCATCAGACTGAAAACGAAATCGGGTTGACCATTTCTGGCGGTCGACACCTCGTCAGATATATGAACGCGTGATGACCTTGGCAACCTTTGCGATGGAATGGCGCAGCAAGGTTGCGACTTGGTAGATCAAGCGAGTTCCCTTGCCGGTGGGCGCGTGGCGTCATTCCGTGATTTGGCTGAGGGGTCTCAGGCGGCTTGGCAGGCGTAGGCCGGGGAATTTTCCGCGTTTCAGCAGCGGCCATCTCGGGGTCGGCAAGCCAGCGGCGTTGATGCGGAAGAGAATGCCATAACGGGAATAGACGATGGCCGTCATGAAGGAAAACCACCCGCCGAGCGCAAGGCCGGCCATGACGTCGCTCGGATAATGCGCACCGACCATGACGCGGGTGATTGCCAGCCACAGGGCACAGGCGGCGAAGATGTAGCGATAGCGCGGGAAGAGGAAGGCAAGCGCCACGAACAGGGCGCCGATGGTCGTGGCATGACCAGACGGGAAGCTCTCGAAGCTGGCGCGGCCATTGAAAGGCGAGAAGCCGAAAGGTCCCCAATCGGCGAAATGCGTCGGTCGGGCGCGGCCGATGGCGCGCTTCAGCATATTGGCGAGAAGGCCCGAGAGAACGATGGTCGTCAGCAGGTAGCCGCCGATCTGGCAGATGCGTTGCGCCTGACAGCGACAGCGCGGCGCGCGCAGTAACCGACTGGCAGCCCAACCTTCGAAAAACAGGAAGGCGCTAACGATGATGATCCAGCCGGAATCGCCGAAATCGGTCAGCAGCCCACCGAAAAAGCGAATAGCGGGTGAGAGGCTCCCCAGGGCGGCGCCCACCGGCCAGTCGAACAGGAGCGCAGAGAGCAGCACGATATTGGCTGTCAGAAACAGGCAGGTCTTCCAATGGCATGGCGCAAGCGCCGCATCGCTTCGCCGCCAACGCCGATCGAGAGATGCCAAGATCCCCTGCATACTCACCGCCTGATTTTATGTCCAATCAGGGATGACACTTAACAGCGACTTGTTACAATTCTTCTAAAGAATTGTGGCGCAGAGACAGGAATTGCATGAAAACAAAGGGATAGAGGATTTCCAGGCCTTTGCCCGAAATGGAATTATGCAGCAAATTTAAAGCGCTGCGGCGCCCTATGGCGCCACATATGATACGCGGTGCTCTGGCCTGGGCCACCGCAGCAAAAAGCCCCGCTCTTCGGATGAAGAACGAGGCTTCGTGTTTCACGTGAAATATAGCAGACGATTTATGCCGAGAGAGCCTTGAATTCGGCGAGGATGGCGTCGCCCATTTCAGCGGTGCCGACCTGGCGGCTACCGGCCGACATGATGTCGCCCGTACGGATGCCGCTGTCGAGAACGTTGGCGATCGCCTTTTCCAGCGCATCGGCTTCGGAAATCATTCCGAAGGAGTAGCGCAGGCACATGGCGAAGGAGGCGATCATGGCGATCGGGTTGGCGATGCCCTTGCCGGCGATGTCAGGTGCCGAGCCATGCACGGGCTCATAGAGCGCCTTGCGCTTGCCAGTCTTGGCATTGGGTGCGCCGAGCGAGGCGGACGGCAGCATGCCGAGCGAGCCGGTGAGCATGGCGGCGACGTCGGACAGCATGTCGCCGAACAAGTTGTCCGTCACGATGACGTCGAACTGCTTCGGCTGGCGTACGAGCTGCATGCCGCCGGCGTCGGCGAGCATGTGCTCAAGCTGCACGTCGGCATATTTTTCCTTATGCGTCGCGGTGACGACCTGGTTCCAGAGCACGCCGGACTTCATGACGTTGCGCTTTTCCATCGAGCAGACGCGATTGTTGCGGGTGCGCGCCAGTTCGAAGGCGACGCCGGCGATACGCTCGATTTCGTAGGTGTCGTAGACCTGTGTGTCTATGCCGCGCTTCTGGCCGTTGCCGAGATCGATGATTTCCTTCGGCTCGCCGAAATAGACGCCGCCGGTGAGTTCGCGGATGATGAGAATGTCGAGGCCGTCGACCAGTTCCGGCTTCAGCGAGGAAGCGGATGCCAGTGCCGGGTAGCAGATGGCCGGACGCAGGTTGGCGAACAGCTTGAGATCCTTGCGCAGGCGCAGCAGGCCGGCTTCCGGGCGCACTTCATAAGGAACCGCATCCCACTTCGGACCGCCGACGGCGCCGAAGAGCACGGCGTCAGCGGCCATTGCCTTTTCCATGTCGGCGTCGGAGATCGCCGCGCCATGCGCATCATAGGCGCAACCGCCGACAAGGCCTTCGTCCGTAACGAAGCCGGTGTCCTTCGCCTCGTTCATATAGGCGATGATCTTGCGGACTTCGCCCATGGCCTCGGGGCCGATGCCGTCGCCCGGCAGAAGGAAAAGATTGCGCACTGTCATGGGAAAGCCTCCGCGAAAGAAAAAGTTGCGGGGTTTTTAGACCCGCCAATGCGGCTTTTCAAGCGAGGAAGGGGCCGAAACGGTACGGTTTTCGGGCTTTTGAAGGCTGTTAGCCGCTCTCATCCTTCGAGACGGCCTTATAGGCCTTCTCAGGGTGAGGGCTACTTTTCTTGCTCGGTCGTAACAGCAACGATCCTCCTATGAGTTTCGAATGAGGATGGGGTGAGTTATCGATGTGACGAGAGGACGGGCACCTCGCGGTGCGCAGGTCGTTTCGACCACGAGGGCGGGTAAGGGAAAGGAATTGATCGCCTTATACATCCAATGGTAGAAATCGGGCCATCTTAAACCGAAAGCCCATCATGGAAGTCACTGTCTATATTCTACGTTGCAGCGACGGTTCCTATTACACAGGTCTCACCAAGCAAGAGATCGAAGCCCGAGTGTGGGAACATAATGCTGGCATTTATGATGGCTATACGACCACGCGGCGACCAGTCGAGTTGGTGTTCCATGAGGTCTATGATCGCATCATTGATGCGATCGCGCGTGAACGGCAAATCAAGGGCTGGTCACGCCGGAAGAAAGAGGCGCTGATTGCACTGGACTATGAAGCACTGCCGGCATTGTCTCGGCGGGGGGCTGTGCGAAAATGACAGAGATTTAGCAGGCCGACCCTCGTGGTTCGAGGCTACGCCCTTCGGGCTTCGCACCTCACCATGAGGGCGGAGAGAGTACCGCGCCATAACACGGCATACCCCGATAACCCGGTAAATTCATCCTTCGACGCGCTTATCCTTTGGCGAGGGGGGAATGAGCCGAAAGGCTGATGAGGAGATTAGCCCTCATGGTGAGGAGGCCCAAGGGGCCGTCTCGAACCACGAGGGCGGGTGGCTTGTTTTACCTTGTGCTTTACTCGGCCAGTCCGAGCGAAGCGAGGTAGGCAGCCGAGGCCGGGATCTTCGACTTATCCTTGATCTCGATGATCAGGCGCGGATTGCTGTCGAGCTTGGCAAGGGCGGCAAAGACGGCGCGCCAGTGGATGTTGCCTTCGCCGAGGCTCCAGTGACGGTCGGCATAGCCGTCTGCATCCTGCAGGTGAATATGCTGCAGGCGGTTGCCGGCCGCGTGGACGTAGTAGTCGACAGGCGGAGCGCCGGTGTAGCCATGGGCATAATGGGCATGGCCGGTATCGATCGAAACCGCGACGGCAGGTGAATTGAAGCTGTCGGCGAGGCCGACGCGGATATGGGGATCCTTGTCCTCGATATTTTCGATGACCATGGTCAGGCCGATGTCTTCGGCACGCTTGACGGCTTCCTTCAGCGTCTGATGCGTATATTCGATGATCTTTTCGCGCTCGCCCTTGTTGTTGTCGAGGTTGTTGTAGGACCAAGACGTATAGGGGCTATGGATGACCATCTGCGTGGCGCCGATATTGGCGCAGACGTCGAGTGCCTGCAGCAGGCGCTTGGAAACGACGGCGCGGATATCCGGATCCTGCGAGGCGATGATGAAGCCCCAGAACGGGCCATGGATGCCGAGGCGGCCCTGATGGCCGTCGAGCAGCTTGCGGGCGCGTTCGGCCAGCGGCTGCCAGTCGCCGTTCAGGACGTTGGCTTCTACGAAACTCTGCAGCTCCAGATCGCGCGGCTTTTCGAGCAGCCAGTTGCGATGAGTTTCGACGTCGTCAAGCGTCATGGCGGCGCCGACAATAGGAAGGGAGGTCATGGAGAGGCTCCATTGTGTCGAGAGAGGAATAGGGTGGGAGAGAGGCCCGAAGGGTCTCGGCAGGCCTATATGGACCTGCTTCTTGTCGAACATATTACAGCGGGTGAAAAGAGATGTTCAGTCCGTTTCCGAGATTTGTGGCTCCCGGTTATAGAGGGAGGCAAGCGCACATAGTTCCCTCTTTCCGTTTTGACGGGGAGAGGGTGTCCTTTTCGGCATGAAAAAAGCCGGGCTTTAAGGCCCGGCTTTGAAATGCGAGAGATCGTGATGAACCGATCAGGCGGCCCAGGGGCGCGACGTGGCGTTCGTCTTCTCGAAATCGTTGATCGCGGAGGACTTTTCCAGCGTCAGGCCGATATCGTCGAGGCCGTTCAGCAGGCAATGGCGCTTGAATTCGTCGAGTTCGAACTTCAGCGAGCCGCCGTCCGGGCCGGTGATCTCGAGGTTTTCCAGATCGATGGTCAGGATGGCGTTGGAGCCGCGCGAGGCGTCGTCCATCAGCTTGTCGAGGTCTTCCTGGCTGACCTTGATCGGCAGAATGCCGTTCTTGAAGCAGTTGTTGTAGAAGATGTCGGCGAAGCTCGTCGAGATGACGCAGCGAATGCCGAAATCGAGCAGCGCCCAGGGTGCATGCTCGCGCGAAGAGCCGCAGCCGAAATTGTCGCCGGCGACGAGGATCTTGGCGTTCTGATAGGCCGGCTTGTTCAGCACGAAGTCTTCGTTCGGCGAACCGTCTTCGTTGTAGCGGGCTTCAGCGAAGAGGCCCTTGCCGAGGCCGGTGCGCTTGATGGTCTTCAGATAATCCTTCGGGATGATCATGTCGGTATCGACATTGACGACCGGGAGCGGCGCTGCGACGCCGGTCAACTTCACGAACTTGTCCATGGGGTCCTGCCTTCATTCTCGTCTAAGCACGAATTATCTTGCCAATAGAACAAATTCGGCCCGAAATGAAGGAGAATCTTGGAAGTGCTCTAAAGCGCAGCGCTTTGGTCGCAGTCTGTTCCTCGGTCACAAGTTCGGACCGAGGCGAAAGCGTACGGCAACAGGCTGCCCTGCCCTTTGTTCGACCTTAGAGGTCGATGATCGTGCCGCGACCGTCGTTCCAGATGCGCATTTCGCGCTGGCTGTTCGTCTTCGCCTTGGCACGCACCGGTGCCGGCTTCATGCGCAGCGAAATCGCGCGGGCGGCCATGAGCACGGTCAGAATACCGCCGACAGCAAGCGTGAGTGACACGGTGAACAGCGCCATGGCGGCAAAGACGGTGATACCGGCAAGCGCAATGAACACGGAACGGATATTTTGCATGGTCGAGACCTCTCTACTCACAGCAATGTGGTCCTCATCCCTGTCATCTGCAAGAGGAGCGTGGCTTTTTGTTGACTTGCCTGCCGATTAAAAGCGCGGCAAAACGGCGCTATGAGCGAATTTTCCCCTTCCCGCCCCGTCCGCCTGCGCCGTTCGGTCTTGAGCGTTCCCGCTATCAACCGCCGCGCACTGGATAAGCTTTCGAGTCTGGATTGCGATGCCGTCATCTTCGATCTGGAGGATTCCGTTTCTCCGGAGAAGAAGGCGGAGGCGCGCGAGAATTTGCGGGCCTTTTTCGCTGAGACACCGCTTCCCAGTAAAGAGCGGATCATCCGCATCAATGCGCTTTCCTCCAATTTCGGCGCTGACGACCTGGCGCTGGTCGTGGAGCTGGAGCCGGATGCGGTATTGCTGCCGAAGGTGGATGAGCCGCAGGACGTGACCGGCGTCAGCGATCGGCTTGCGGAAGCCGATGCGCCGGAGAGCCTGCGCATCTGGGCAATGATCGAGACGCCGCGCGGCATCCTGAATGCGGCCGCGATCGCCGAGGCAGGGCGCACGGCCGGCAGCCGGCTTGATTGTTTCGTCGTTGGTCTCAACGATCTCAGGAAGGAAACGGGCGTACCGCCGCAACCGGGGCGCAGCTATCTTGTGCCCTGGCTGATGCAGGTGGTGCTGGCGGTCAGCGCCTATGGGCTCGAGGCTATCGACAGCGTCTTCAACGATTTCAAGGATGCCGAGGCATTCGACGCCGAATGTGGCCAGGGCCGGCTCATGGGTTTTTCCGGCAAGATGCTGATCCATCCGAACCAGATCGAAGCCGCCAACCGGCACTTCGGCCTCGACGAGGCTGCCATTGCCGAGGCGAGAGCCATAATATCAGCCTTTGCCGAACCGGATGCCGCCACTCTCAACGTCGTGAATCTTGGCGGGCGGATGGTGGAGCGGCTGCACCTTGTCCAGGCGGAGAGACTCGTCCATAAAGCTCGCCTGATCGAGCAGCGTTCCGGCGCGGCCGCAGCGCTTGCACCGGCGTCTGACTGAAAAACAAGAAAGATGTTCTGATGAAACTCTACCGCTTCCTCACCGGTCCCGACGACGCTTCCTTTTGCCACAAGGTGACTACGGCGCTGAACAAGGGCTGGGAGCTGTCGGGCTCGCCGACCTATGCCTTCAATGCAGCGTCAGGCCAGATGCAGTGCGGCCAGGCTGTCGTCAAGGAAGTTGCCGGTAAGGATTACGAGCCGGAGATGAAGCTTTCCGAGCAATGACCCGGAAGTGATTGCCTTATCGAAGGTTTGATGCCCTTCCCTGACCGTCTTGCGGTCAGGGCCGATATCACCGATCCGTCGCTTCCTCGGCGCTTGCCTCGATGCGTTCCATGTCCTCGTCACTCAAGCCGAAATGGTGGCCGATCTCGTGGATCAGGACGTGGGTGATGATATCGCCGAGAGTTTCCTCGTTTTCAGCCCAGTAATCGATGATCGGCCGCCGGTAGAGGCGGATCTTGTTCGGCATGTCGCCGGTCTGGGCGGTAAAGCGCTCCGAAATCCCGCGACCTTCGAAGAGACCGAGCAGGTCGAAGGGGGTTTCTAGCGCCATATCCTCGAAGACTTCGTCATCGGGAAAATCCTCGATGAGGATGATGAGGTTACCTGTGAGCGAGCGAAATTCGTCCGGCAGGTGGCTGTAAGCCTCCATAGCCAGAGATTCGAATGTGCTGATTGAGGGCGCGTGGCGGTCCCGCCAATCCTCGCTCTGGTCAATGCGAGCCATGAATGCTTCCTTCCTTGGCTGGTCATATAGAGACTTTGCGCAGCTTTTACGAGAGCGGATTACGGCATGATGCCGAAAAGTGTTTGAGCGGTTTTCGGACGACATCATGCCTTACTTCTTTGATTTTAGAGCGGATTCAGATTTTAGGTCGAATAGACCTAAAATCATCCGGCTCTAAGCAAAGGAATATTTTCTCATGAAATGGTGTTGACTCTTTTATCAAGCTCTGGAATCCATAAGAACATAACAGGAACATTACTGATATGGAGTGACCGTCATGGCCGAGGCTGCCGTGGCGCGGGAAACGCTTTTTGCCCTGCGTGAAACCATTGCCAGACTGGAAGGCAGGCCGATCCCGGCACTGGCTGCAGCGGCGCATGAAAAGCTGGCGGCCACGCCGGCCACGCGGGGGGCAGGTCTTGCGACCTCCCTGCCCGAGCTACCGGTTCTTGCAACCGGGGTCGAGGATCTCGATGTCGCGATGCAGGGCGGCCTGCCGCTCGATGCGCTGACGGAAATCCGCTCGCTCGGGCTGCGCGATGCCGGGGCGGCCAGCGGCTTCACCCTTGCGCTCGCCGCGCAGGTTGGAGCGCAAGCTGCCGGTGCGGACGCAGCGGCTATCTCTCCGATCCTGTGGATCGGCGACACGGTCGCCACGATGGAAGCGGGCCTGCCCTATGCCATCGGTCTCAGAGATTTCGGGCTGGAGCCGACGACCTTCCTGCAGGCTTCGCCGCGCAAGCTGGAGGAGGCGCTCTGGCTGGCGGAGGCGGCCCTTGGCAGTGCGGCCTTTGCCGTCGTCATTCTGGAAGTGCGCGGCAATCCCTCGCGTTTCGGCCTGACCGAGAGCCGGCGGCTGGCGTTGAGGGCCAAGGCGGCGGGACGGCCCTTGTTTCTGTTGCGACAGGGAGGCGAGGAGGAGGCAAGCAGCGCCCTCTTCCGCTTCTCCGTCGAACCCGCGCCGGCGCAGGCGCGGCCACTGCCGGACGGATCGGTGCTTGGCGGCAGCATCGGTCATCCGGCTTTTCGTCTGACCTTGGAAAAGAGCCGCAACCCGGCGCCTCTTTCCATAACCCTGGAGTGGAATGCCCATGACCGCCGCTTTGCCCCTGTCTCCGACGTTCAGCACCCTGCCTTTCCCGGCGAACACGCAGCGTATTCTGGCGCTGACCTTTCCGCATCTGCCGACCGACCGCATCGCGCGCAAGCGCTGGGGGCTGTCGTGGCGTTCGACAGGCAGGCTTGAAACGCCGCCGCTGGTTTGTGCCGGCAAGCTCAACAATGCCGTGCGGCTAACCGCGCTCAACGAACGGGCGGAGATGATCGGCCTGAAGCCGGGCCAGGGCGTGGCCGAAGCGAGAGCAATCTGCCCTACCCTCGATGTCGTCGAGGAAGATCCGATGGCGGATCGCAAGCTTCTGGAAGCGATCGCCGACTGGTGCGATCGCTATACGCCGCTGGTGGCGATCGATGGCAAGGATGGCCTGTTTCTTGACATTACCGGCTGCGCTCATCTCTTCGGCGGAGAACAGGCCCTGCTCGAAGATGTGCTGATCCGGATTTCCCGGTTGGGGCTCGATGTGCGCGGCGCGATTTCCTCCGCGCCCGGCCTGTCCTGGGCAGTGGCTCGCTTCGACGACAGCCGTGTCGTTCCTCCCGAAGCCATGGAGGAGGCTCTGGCGCCGCTGCCGGTGGCCTCCTTAAGGCTCGGAGAGGAAACTATTGCCGCGTTGCAGAAGATGGGTCTGAAACAGACGGGCGATCTTTTGGCCGCGCCGCGTGCGCCGCTTGCCCGCCGTTTCGGAGCGCAGCTGCTGTTGCGGCTAGATCAAGCCGTCGGCCTTGTCGAAGAACCGATCTCGCCGCGCCGGCCGGTCGCGCAATTGTCGGTCGAGCGCCGGCTGGCCGAGCCGGTACAGGCGGAAGCGGATCTTCTGGAGCTTGCCCGGCAGCTTGCCGACACGCTGAAGCCGGGGCTTGAGGCGCGCGGCATCGGCGGCCGTTCCTTTGAGCTTCTGCTCTTCCGGGTGGATGGCGCGGTCTTCCGCATAGCCGCCGGCGCTTCGCAGCCGCTACGGGAGCCAAAGCGGATCGCAGGCCTGTTCACCGAGCGCTTTACCGCCATTCATGATGATCTCGATGTTGGCTATGGTTTTGAAATCGTCCGCCTCAACGTGCTGCAGCATGCGGCCTTCGATGCAACGCAGGGCGATTTCGTCGGGGAAGGCCGGCAGGACAGCTCGCTTGCCGCCTTTGTCGACCGGGTGGCTGCCCGGCTGGGGCCGGATTGCCTGCAGGGTTTCGAACTGCGGCAGAGCCATATTCCCGAGCGAGCCGCTCGGCCGGTGCCTGCGATGAACGTTCTGGTTGCTAGCAGGCGGACGGGCAGCGACCATGCCGGTCATGGCTTTTTCCGCGGCGAGCGGCCGCTAAGGCTGTTCCGCACGCCGGAGCTGGTCGAAACCGTTGCTGCCGAGGTGCCCGATGGCCCTCCCCGGCAATTTCGCTGGCGGCGGATCATGCACAGGGTCAGCCGAGCCGAAGGGCCGGAACGGCTTTCGGCGGAATGGTGGCTTGAGGAAAAGGAAGAGCCTGCCCGCGATTATTTCCAGATCGAGGATGAAGAGGGCCATCGCTTCTGGCTGTTCCGCAAGGGTCTCTACGGCCGAGGCGGAACGGCGCCGGATTGGTATATGCATGGGGTCTTCGCATGAACGCGCGCCCGAGCTTTCACGCACCCGTGCCTTTCTGCGAGATCGGGGTGAGAACGAATTTCTCCTTTCTCGAGGGGGCCTCGCATCCGGAAGAAATAGTTGCTCAAGCCGCATTCTTGAAATTTTCCGGATTTGGGATTGCAGACCGCAATTCCGTTGCCGGCGTGGTCAAGGCGCATGCGCACACCAAGGTTCTTCGGGAGAAACACAAAGAGGGCGTTAAGAAAAATCTAGAGCTGCGCGCCAGGGGTGAACCCGAAGAGTTTCTTTTGGAGCCGGTTCGTTTCCAGCCTGGCGCTCGCCTGGTGTTCTCGGATGGCGCCCCCGACATTCTTGCCTATCCGCAGAACCGCAAGGGCTGGGCGCATCTTTGCCGGCTGTTGAGCGCAGGCAACCTGCGTGGCGAAAAAGGCACCTGCATCCTCAACGAAAGCGACCTGATGGAATGGGGCGACGAAATGATGCTGGCGCTCGTTCCCGATGCGGAGAGTGTCGAGACGCCAGAGGGGCAGGCGAAGCTGGAACAGTGCCTGGCGCGATTGTGGGCCCGTTTCGGCCGCAAGCTGCATATGGTCCTGTCGCCGGCCTATGATGGCCGGGACCGGCTGGTCTTCGCCACGCTCTCCATCATCGCATTGCGAAACGGGGTGCGGCTGATCGCCAGCAACCAGCCGCTCTATCACGCGACCGAGCGCAAGCCGCTTGCCGATATTGTCGTATCGATCCGCGAGCATGTGCCGATCGCCGAGGCCGGCTTCAGGCTCGCCGCCAATGCCGAGCGCTATATGAAGGGCGCTGTCGAGATGGCGCGCCTTTTCAGGGAGTATCCGAAGGCCATCGCCAATACGCAGAAGTTCTTTAGTCGGCTGTCTTTTTCGCTGGACGAGCTGAAGCATAATTATCCTGACGAAAGTGTTGATGGTGAGGCTGTTTCGGAAACGCTGAAACGGCTGACGTGGGAGGGCGCGAATTGGCGCTATCCCAACGGAGTTCCTGACGAAATTACCAAGCAGATCAATGACGAGCTTGCTCTTATCCGGGAGCGGCAGTACGAGCCTTACTTCCTGACGGTACGCCGCATCATGGAACATGCTCGTAGTCAGAATATTTTGTGCCAGGGGCGCGGTTCCGCCGCCAACTCCGTGGTCTGCTATTGTCTCAGGATCACGGAAGTCAATCCGAAGATCACGACGCTTCTATTCGAGCGTTTCATCTCGACGGAACGGGAGGAGCCGCCTGACATCGATGTCGATTTCGAGCATGAGAAGCGTGAAGAGGTTATTCAGTTCATCTACAAGCATTACAAGAAGGAGCACGCTGGGCTGACGGCGGCTGTCACCAGCTACCGTGCCCGCTCGGCCGGCCGCGAGGTGGCCAAGGCCTTCGGCCTGTCGGAGGATGTGCAGTCTGCCCTTGCAAGCGGTGTCTGGGGCTGGTCGACGGATGAATTGTCCGAGCGCGAAGCGAAGGTTGCCGGCCTCGATCTCACCGACAAGACGACGCGGAATGTCCTTTCCTATGCCACGACGCTGATGGGATTTCCGCGGCATCTGACGCAGCATGTCGGCGGCTTCGTCATCACCCGGGATCGGCTCGATGAAGTCGTACCGATCATGCACACGGCGATGGACGATCGCTACATGATCGAGTGGAACAAGGACGATCTCGACAATCTCAACATCTTGAAGATCGATGTTCTGGCGCTGGGCATGTTGACCTGCCTCGCCAAGGCTTTCGATCTGCTGCTGTTGCATTACGACGTGAAGAAGGAACTCGCCGATCTCGGCTACGCTAATTATCCCGATGGTGGACCGGTCTATGACATGATCTGCCGCGCCGACACGATCGGCGTTTTCCAGATCGAAAGCCGGGCGCAGATGAGCATGTTGCCGCGTCTGCGGCCCCGTGAATTCTACGATCTGGTTATCGAGGTGGCGATCGTCCGGCCCGGGCCGATCCAAGGCAATATGGTGCACCCCTACCTCAAGCGGCGGGAGGCCAAGCGAGCCGGAAAGGTGCTTGATTATCCGAGCGACGAGCTGGAGGTGGTGCTGAAGCGAACGTTGGGTGTGCCCTTGTTTCAGGAGCAGGCCATGCAAATCGCCATTACGGCAGCGGGGTTTAAGCCTGCGGAGGCTGACAAATTGCGCAGGTCGATGGCGACCTTCAAGCGGACTGGGACCATTCACACTTTCGAGGAGAAGATGGTCGAAGGCATGGTTGCTCGCAACTATGATCGCGCGTTCGCCAAGAATTGTTTCGAGCAGATCAAGGGCTTCGGCGAATATGGCTTTCCCGAGAGCCATGCGGCTTCCTTCGCTCTACTCGTCTACGCCTCTTCCTGGCTGAAGACCTACTATCCCGACGTCTTCTGTGCGGCGATCCTCAATGCCCAGCCGATGGGTTTTTATGCGCCGGCGCAGCTGGTGCGCGATGCCCGCGAGCATGGCGTCGAGGTTCGGCCTGTCGATGTCAATCGATCGAGTTGGGATTGCCTTTTGGAGAAGGCGCGTTTCGATCCTGGCGCGATCGAGCAGCGCCATGCGTCGATGCGCGACGATATCAAGACGCAATGTGCCGTCCGTCTCGGCTTCCGGCAGGTTAAAGGCCTGTCGGATAAGGAGATAGAGTTGCTTGTCACGCGTCGTGGCGATGGCTATCGGTCCGTGCGTGATCTCTGGCTACGCTCCGGGCTTGCCAAGGCGCAGATCGAGCGTCTGGCGGATGCGGATGCATTCGGCTCCATCGGTCTCGGCCGGCGGGATGCGCTCTGGGCGGTGCGGGCGCTCGATGCCGGCAGCGCTGCCGAAAAGCTTCCGCTTTTCGATTTCGGCACCGATCATACGGAACTGCAGGTCGAGCCGGCGGTTGCGCTGCCCGAGATGCTGCCCGGCGAGCAGGTCATCGAGGACTATCGCTATCTGTCGCTGTCGCTGAAGGCGCATCCGGTTTCTTTCCTGCGCGGCGATTTCGCGCGGCAGGGCATTTTGCAAAGCCGGGATCTGTCCAATATCGCCAGTGGCCGGATGGTGACGGTTGCCGGACTGGTGCTGGTGCGCCAGCGGCCGGGCTCGGCGAATGGGGTGATCTTCATGACGCTAGAAGACGAGACTGGCGTTGCCAATGCGATCGTCTGGCCGAAAATATTCAATAAATATCGCGCCATCGTCATGGGGGCGCGGCTGGTGAAGATCCGTGGTCGTCTGCAGAGCGAAAGCGGCGTCATTCATGTGGTGGCCGACTACATCGAGGATATCACCTCGGCGCTGGGTATCCTGCAACGTGAGGCACGGCGTTTCGGCGTCAGCGACCGGGCGGACGAGGCGCTGCGGCCGACCATGGATCACAGACAGAAGAAGAAACGCGCCTCGCCGGACCTATTGACGCGCAATACCGGACCAGCGACCGAAGGACGCAGCGATACGACCGAAACGGTAAAAGTCATGCCGCGGGGCCGCAATTTTCATTGAGATGCAGAGCCTTGCATTCGAGGGGCAACATGCCCCCGGTTTTGCCTGCCGATCAAAATGAATCGTTTCTTTCTTGACAAAGCCCGTCTTCTTTAGCAGATAACAAGACAGCGGATGTCATGTTTGACGGGCTGAGCGAAGAATGCTGGTTTGTAGTTGTAATTATATCACCGACAAGGAAATCCGGGACGTCATAAACGAGTTCCTGGATCAGGACTGTTGGCAGCTCATCGTTCCCGCCAAGGTCTATCACGCCATGGAAAAGCGCGGCCGTTGCTGCGGCTGTTTCCCGAATGTCGTTGATATCATTATACAGACAACCGAAGAGTATCATGCCCGTCGCCACTCGACGGAAGCCGAAATTTTTGATTTCATGTCCCGCCTGAAGAAATTCCACGAAGAAAACAGGAGAGCGGACATTGAAAGGCGACAAAAAAGTCATCGAGCGGCTTAACGAGGCGCTGTTCCTCGAGCTTGGCGCAGTCAATCAGTATTGGGTTCACTACCGGCTCCTCGAGGATTGGGGTTACACCAAGCTCGCCAAGAAGGAGCGTGCGGAATCCATCGAAGAGATGCAGCATGCCGATCGCCTCGTTGCACGCATCATCTTTCTCGAAGGCCACCCGAACCTGCAGACGCTGGCGCCACTTCGCATCGGCCAGAATGTCAAGGAAGTGCTGGAAGCCGATCTCGCCGGCGAGTACGACGCCCGCACGGCCTACAAGAAATCCCGCGATATCTGTCACGACGCAGGCGACTATGTCTCGATGAAGCTGTTCGAAGAGCTGCTGGCGGACGAAGAAGGTCACATCGACTTTCTGGAAACCCAGCTCGAGCTGCTCGGAAAGATCGGCGAAGCCAAGTATGGCCAGCTCAACGCCGACTCTGCGGATTCCGCCGAATAACAATATATGGATCCGGCCGCCCTTCCAGCGGCCGGTTTCCTCGTAGAGCATTTCTGACGCATTCCGGACGGAAAACCGCTGCGCACTTTTCCCTGGAAATGCTCTATTCAGTCCTCAGCCTTGAGGCCGGCGAGATGCTGGAACTCGGCAACGACCTGTTCGTAGACTGATCGCTTGAAGGCCACGATCAGCCCGGGAAGCTCCGTCATCGGCTTCCATCCCCAGGCGTCGAATTCGGGCTCGTGGCCGCCGGGCGGCGGGTTGATGGCGATCTCACTTTCATCTCCGTCGAAACGGAAGGCGAACCAGCGTTGGGTCTGGCCGCGATATTTCCCTCTGAGGCCGATGCCGATCAGCTGCGGCGGCAGATCGTAATTGATCCAGTTCTTCGCTTCCGCCAGCAGCGTCACCGTCTTCATGCCGGTTTCTTCGTAGAGCTCGCGATAGGCGGCCTTCAGCGGGTCTTCGCCGTCGTCTATGCCGCCTTGCGGCATCTGCCAGAGCTGCGGCGAACCATCATACTCCGAGTTGCCGTCCGGGATGCGCCTGCCGGCCCAGACCAGGCCGTCCCGGTTCAGGATCATGATGCCGACGCAGGGGCGATAGGGCAGGTCTTCGGCTCTTACGGGCGCTTGCGGCTTGCTCATCTGTTTCTCCAATAAATCATGGACGTTTCGGGTCGTTGGCAAGCGCCGAGACCGCGACGATTTCGATGCCGCGCATGGCGGCTTCCTCACTCCACTTGCTGATGGCGTCGACGCTCTCGTCGAAGGCGGAGGCGACGCCGATCGCGGAGCCATTACGACGGGCAATCCGCTCCAGTTCGTCAAGCTTCCGCATGATCGCGTCCTGCTGCAATTCGCCATCGAGCTGCACGTCGGCGAAGGCGTGCGGCACCTCAAGTGTCTTGGCGAGCGTCCCGGATTTGGATTGCGCAGACGAGCCGTCGTCGAGGAAAAGCAGGCCGCGCTTGCCGATATCACGCAGCACCGGCTCCATAGCGCCGGGATTGGCAAGGAAGCGGCCGCCGAGATAGTTCATGATGCCGGTATAGTTGGTAATCTTGCCCATCGCCTTGTGCAGATTGTCGATATTCTTCGTAGCAGACAGCGATGTCAGCAACGTGTCCGGTCCCGGATTGTTGCTGGGATAATCGAATGGCTCGAAGGGAACCTGAATGAGAATTTCGTGGCCGCCGCGCCGTGCATCCTGCATCCAGCGCTGAAGGCTGTTGCCGCTGACCGCGAAGGCCAGGGTGATCTCTTCCGGCAGCTTCTCGATGGCGCGCTGCGTGCCGGTCTGGCTGAGGCCGAGGCCGCTGACGACGATGGCGATGCGCGTGCCGCGTGCGCCGGACCAGGGCCTGGCATATTGATCCATCGGTCTCAGCCCACTCGGCCCGGTGATCGGCAGCTTGCCGAAAGGCGAATCCTCCAGCAGGCCGTCGTTCGGCGTCGCCGCCATGCGAGGATCCTGGCCGATCTGATTGGCATTGATCAGGACCGGACCATTGCCATCGCGACTGCCGGGGCTGAACATGGTGATGACGGAACCGTCATCGGTGACGACACGTGTGGTATTGGCTCCTGATTGCGGGTCGACCTGTGTCAGGCTGTTCGTGCCGTTGGTGGCTGGCTTGGTGTCGGCCGGCGGAGCTGCATCTTCCTTTTTGGCCGTCTCGATCGGCTGGGTTTTCTTGAGATCGTCGCGCAGCAGCGCCGAATAAAGGGAGAAGCCGGCGATCGCGATCAGGCAGAGGCCGCCCAGAATACGCCCGAAGGGCGGGGTTCTCCGCTGGCGGCCGGGGCCGCGATTCTGTCCCAGCGGTGCATGCAAATCCGTTCCCAAAGTCCGTATCCACCCCAAACGGGAATTTGTTCCGGCGCTGAGCATTCCGTTTTCCAGCGGTTACCGCAATGGAAAATCCTGGCTCAGGCTCAAAGTATTAAAACATCGACGAAACAGTACTGGAACAAGGCCGCGCTTGCCCGATCGAACAGAGCGGAACGATACGCGAGTTCCGCTCTCACGATAGTGAAAGCGCCGGGTCTGTTTCCAGCCCGGCGCCATATCCTTACTTGGAGGAAACCGCCTTTTCCGGGTTCGGCGGGAAGGCCGGATCGGTCTTGTTGCCGCGCAGCAGATCCAGCGCGTAGTTGAGCTGGATATCGTCCTTCGGATCCGGCGGCATGTAGGCCGAGGAGCCGGAGCCCTTGTCGGTTTCGCTCTGGCCTTTGATATGGCCCGGAAGGCTGGATTCGCCCTCAGACGTCAGCTTGCCCTTCAGATCGTCCGGCAGCGGTTGGTCGACCTTGATGTCGGGGGTGATGCCGGTGCCCTGGATCGAGCGGCCCGATGGCGTGTAGTAGAGCGCCGTCGTCAGGCGCAACGCGCCGTTGCCGTCTCCGAGCGGAATGATCGTCTGGACGGAACCCTTGCCGAAGGACTGGGTGCCAACAACAGTGGCGCGGCGCAGATCCTGCAGAGCGCCGGCGACGATTTCCGAAGCCGAGGCCGAGCCGCCATTGATGAGCACGATGATCGGCTTGCCGTCGGTCAGATCGCCAGGCGTGGCGTTGAAGCGTCGGGTCTCGTCCGGGTTGCGGCCGCGGGTCGAAACGATCTCGCCGCGTTCGAGCACGTCGTCGGCGACGTTGATCGCCTGGTCGAGCAGACCGCCGGGGTTCAGGCGCAGGTCGAGAACGTAGCCCTTCAGCTTGTCAGCCGGGATATCCTTCTTGATCTTGGCGATCGCGGCTTCGAGATCCGGCGTCGTCTTTTCCGTGAAGGAGATGATGCGGATATAGCCGACATTGCCGCCTTCCTCGCGCGACTTGACGGCAGCGATGGCGATCACGTCGCGAACGATGGTGAGCTCGATCGGCTTGTCCGCGTCCTTGCGCATCAAGGTCAATTTGACCGGCGTCTTGACGGCGCCCTTCATCTTGTTGACGGCATCTTCCAGCTTCAGGCCGCGCACCGACTGGCCGTCGATGGCGGTGATGTAGTCGCCTGCAAGGACACCGGCCTTGGCGGCTGGGGTATCGTCGATCGGGGTGATGACCTTGACGAGATCATTGTCCATCGTGACTTCGATGCCGAGACCGCCGAACTCACCCTTGGTCTGGGTGCGCATGTCTTCGGCATCCTTGGCATTCATGTAGCTGGAATGCGGGTCCAGCGATGACAGCATGCCGTTGATGGCGGCTTCGATCAGCTTGTCTTCCTGGGGTGGCGTCACATACTGGGCGCGAACGCGTTCAAAGACGTCGCCGAAAATCGACAACTCCTTGTAGGTGGACGTTCCCGCGGCTTCGGCCGGCGCCACCGCCGTATAGATAACGCCCATCGCTGTCGCACCCATCAATGCGCCAACGAGAACAAGAGAAGCCCTACGTATCATTGCGTGCCTTTCCAGTGTCTTTGGAGGTCCACCACGGTCGAGAATCGACCGGCTTCCCATCTTTTCGGAATTCAATGTAAAGCGTTGGCCGATCCGTTTCCAGCGCCAATGCGGTCGCACTCGCGACTCTTTTCTGGCCCATCGCGGCGAGCGGCTCGCCGGCGAAAACAAATCTGCCGGGGCGCGTCTTGATCGCGTCCATGCCCGACAGCACCATATGATAGCCGTCGCCGGTATCCAGGATGATCATCTGGCCGTAGCTGCGAAACGCGCCGGCATAGACAACCGTACCATCGGCGGGAGCGGTGACGAGTGCATTCGGACCGGTCGCAATGGTCAATCCCATCGCCGTGTGGCCTGTGCCGTCGTCGTCGCCGAATTGGCGGAGGGTATCGCCCGCCACGGGCAGCTCCAACTTCTTCTTAAGGTCGGAGAAGGCATATGCGGGCGTAATGCGGTTTTTATCGGGCACGCCGCTCTCGGCGAGCGCCTTTGCCTGCTCCCGTTGCTGATCGGTGAGCAGCGCCCGCCGCGCTTCTTCGGCGCGGGCAGCAGCGGCCGCGTCGCGGACCGAGCCGATCTGGCTCTCGAGCGAGGCGACGAGTCCCTCCAGACTGGTCGCCTGACCCGCCAGTTCCTCGGCACGCTTGCGCTCGGCCTCGAGCTGGGCTGAGTTTTCCTTGCTGTGCTTGTCGTTCTCGGCGATCAGCAGGTCCATGCGCCGCTCCTCCTCCAGACTGTTGGTCATGGTGGTGGTGAGGTCGGCTTTTTCGGCAGCCGCAGCCGCATGCAGCTTGCTGAGATCCGTGAGATCGGCAATGAGCTGGTCCGTTTCCTTGCGCATTCCCGGCACGACGGCTCCAAGCAGAATGGCGCTGCGCACGGAGGCGAGTGCGTCGTCGGGCGTCACCAGCAGCGCCGGCGGGGGGTTGCGCCCCATGCGCTCCAGCGCGCCCAGCACTTCGGCCAGCAGGGCGCGGCGCTCATGGAGTGAGCCGCGGATCTTGTCTTCCTTAACGGCCAGGTCCGTCAGCGTCTTCTCGCTTTGCTGGATCTTGCGGTCCAGATCCTTGCGTCGGGCCGCGCTGTCGATCAGCGCCTGGCGCAGGCTCGCCGTGCTCTTGTCGAGCGACGCGATGCTGTCTTCCAGCTCCTTGGTCTTGCCGGAGGAGAGGCTGATCGTCTTCGACAGAGCCTCAAGCTGCGTACGCGTTTCATCGCGCTTGCGGGCAAGTTCGGCCGTCGGGTCCGGGGCCGGCTCTGCGGGGGCTGCCGTTGCCGCCGGGCGGTCGTCCGGTGCCTGCGCTGTGCCGTCGGCGGCTTGCTGTGCGAAGGCCATGTCGCTCAGAGAAAACGGACCGGCCGCATAGGCGCCCACGCCAAGACATGCCGCCAGAGAGGGCAGCAGAAAGCGGGAAAGCATGGGCAGGGCTTTTTTCATCCGGTCGATTCGGGCCTGGTCCCTTCGGATCGCGTGAAAATAAGCCGATTTGTCGCGATCAGCTAGGAAGCATCGTCACTTTTGAGGCGGGAATCAAAACACGCCTGTGTGAGCGTTTCGTTAACGCAAAAAGCCCGAAAGCCAAACTGTTTTCGATGAGGGGGACGCGGTTACACCCGGTGGTAAGGGTGGCCGGAAAGAATGGTCACCGCGCGGTAGAGCTGCTCGGCAATGAGGATGCGCACCAACTGGTGCGGCCAGGTCAGCTTGCCGAGGCATATGGTCATGTCGGCTTTGTCGTAAAGAGAGGGATCGAGGCCATCGGCACCGCCGATTGCGATCGTCAGGTCGCGCTTGCCCTGATCGCGGAAGGTGCCGAGCATGGCAGCGAAGGCCTCGCTGTCCAAAGCTTTGCCGCGTTCGTCGAGAAGAATGAGGACGCCACCTTCCGGATGCGCCTTTTGCAAGAGGCCCGCCTCTTCGCGCTTGCGGGTCTCGCCATTGGAAGCGCGGCTTTCGGCAACCTCGGTCATGCGCGCCAGCTCCAGGCCGATGGCCGGCCCGGCTTTGGCGAAACGGTCGAGATAGCGAGCCGCAAGATCCTTTTCAGGGCCGGTTTTCAACCGTCCCACCGCAAAAAGACCGATCCGCATTCCCGCTCCCACGCATATTCGCCGCTATGGCGACACAAACAGATTCCTGCCGGACGATCAGGTCCGGCGATGAAAAGCCGCCAACCGGGCCGGGAACGGCGCTCTTGAAGCATTTCGCATTCCGGACGGAAAACCGCTACGCACTTTTCCTGGAAATGCTGTGGCTCGGTTAGTGCAGCGTGCCTTCGTCGAGATCGGGTGCTGCCCACATCTTTTCGATGTTGTAGAACTCGCGGATCTCCGGACGGAAGACATGAACGATGATGTCGCCGGTGTCGATCAACACCCAGTCGCCGCCATCCAGACCTTCGACGCGGGCATTGCCGAAGCCCTCGTCCTTGAGATCGGTCATGAGATGGTCGGCAATCGCCAGGACATGGCGGCTCGAGCGACCGGAGACGATGACCATGTAGTCTCCGAGTGCAGATTTGCCAGCAATGTCGATGGGGACGATATTTTCGGCCTTGGAGTCCTCGAGGCTTACGAGGACGGCTTGCAGGGCTCGGGCAGCGGCATCAGCGCCACGTTCCGGGCTCTTCGGGATAACGACAGGCGTTCTTCCCTTGGCGTGTACTGTTGTCAGTGCTCTTCCTTCCTTGAGTAACAGAACATGCACATACGCGATCTGAGTCGATCACGCTACAAAGATAGGCATCATTGTATAAAGGTTTCAAGACGCCTGAGGTCGCCAATCGACCTCGGGAACAAGGATTTGTGGCGAAAATCGATGAATTGCCACCAGATATGGACCGTTATGGGCAATTTCCCGCCTTTTCGCCTCGCAACGCACGATTGACGGGCAAATTCCTCGCTCGCTCCACCCATCGTCCTTTCCAGGCGCGCGAAGGCCGCGTATACACGGAAACATAGCAAAACATTCCAGATGCCATGACAGACGCTCCGCAGCCATCGTTGAAGCCTATCCTCCGCATCAGCTTTTCGGGGCAGGATCGGCTTGGGCGCGGCAAGATGGAGCTTCTCGAGCATATTCAGGAGACCGGATCCATTTCGGCTGCCGGCCGTGCGATGGACATGTCCTATCGCCGGGCATGGCTGCTCATCAGCGAATTGAACCATATGTTTCGCGAGCCGGTGGTGGAATCGCAACGCGGTGGCCAGAAGGGTGGCGGGGCTGCCCTGACGCCGTTCGGCGAGGAGCTGCTTCGGCGTTTCCGCAGCATGGAAACGACGTTGCGCACGGCCATTGCCGACGATTTGAACTGGCTCGAAGCCAATCGCAGCCCGGCGGACGCATCGCCCAAGAAAGCTTGATCGCTTGCAGAGCGCTTCTGCTTCTCATGAATCGCGAAAACGCTCTATCTTGTTGTGTTTACGCATTCCGGACGGAAAACCGCTGCGCACTTTTCCTGGAAATGCTCTATTGTTCCAGTGCCACGGTCTTGATGACTGCATGGATCGGCAGGCCCACCCGTAACCCCAGTCGCTCGGCCGAGAACTGCGTGATGCGGGCCGTGACGATATCGCCGCCGCAATCGACCCTGACCTCTGCCGTTCCGTCCGCAGCCGTGCCGATATCGCAAACCTTGCCGTCGAGAATATTGAGGGCGCTCAGGCCTTCCGGCCGTGTAGTCGCCAGCATGACGTCGCGGGCTGGGATATGGACGCGCACCGTCTTGCCGACGGCCGCAGCCTGACCGGGAACGAACAGCTTTGTCGTTTTCAGGGCGACGACGGTGAGGTGATGCCGGTCGTCCATCGATTCCACACGGCCTTCCAGGAGCACGCCGGCTTCGCGACGATCTGCAGCCAGCGGACCGGACAGTTGACTGAAGACATCGACGGCGGCACCGATCGTTTCCACCTTGCCGTCGCGCATGACGACGACGCGATTGGCAAGGCGCGCCACCTCGGCAATGGAGTGGCTGACATAGATGATCGGTATCTTCGTCTCGTCGCGCAGCCGTTCGAGATAGGGAAGAATTTCCGCCTTACGGGCTTCGTCGAGCGCCGCGAGCGGTTCGTCCATCAGCAGAAGCCGAGGAGAGGATAACAGGGCGCGACCGATCGCGACGCGCTGCTTCTCTCCGCCGGAGAGCTTTGCCGGCCGTCGATCGAGGAGTGAGCTAATGCCGAGAAGATCGACAACGCTGTCAAAGCTCTCGCTGCGTCCGTTTTTGGGCGCGAACCAACGACCATAGCTGAGATTCTGCCGCACGGACAAATGCGGGAACAGCCGCGCCTCCTGGAAGACGTAGCCGAAGCGCCGACGATGGCGCGGCACGAAAATCTGCCGGCTTGTATCGGCAAGTACGGTGTCGTCCAAGCTGATGCGGCCTTGATCGGGCCGGGTGAGGCCGGCGATGATGCGGACGATCGACGTCTTGCCGGAGCCGGAGCGACCAAAGAGGGCCGTCACACCGCCATCGGAGGTGAATGCGGCCTCCAGAGAAAAGGCGCCGAGGCGGTGGCGGATTTCGACCGAGAGCGTCATTCGAAATCCACCCTGCGGCCTGCGAGATAGGCGAGGAATTCGGAGGCGAGCAGCGCCGCCATGGAAATGACGATGGCGACAATGGTGAGCCGCATGGCGCCGGCGTCGCCACCGGGAACCTGGGTGAAGGTGTAGATGGCCGAAGACAAGGTCTGCGTCTCGCCGGGAATGTTTGAGACGAAAGTTACGGTGGCGCCAAATTCGCCCATGGCCTTGGCGAAGGAGAGGATCATGCCGGCAATGATGCCGGGAAGGATCAGCGGCAGCGTGACCGTCGCAAAGGTCCAGATGGGGCCGGCGCCCAAAGTGCCGGCGGCTTCTTCCAGCTTGCGGTCGACGGCCTCGATCGACAGACGGATGCTTCTGACCATCAGCGGAAAACCCATGACACCGCAGGCCAGCGCCGCGCCCGTCCAGCGGAACGAGAAGACCAGACCGAAATATTGCTCGAGCAGCGACCCGATCGGCCCCTTGCGGCCGAAGAGAATGAGGAGGATGAAGCCGGTCACGACGGGCGGCAGGATCAAGGGCAGGTGGATGATGCCGTTGAGGATCGATTTTCCCCAGAACCGGCCACGCGCGAGCAGATAGGCGGCAGCGATGCCGAAGGGCAGGCTCACCAGCATGGCGACGATCGACACGCGCAGGCTCAGCTCTATGGCCGTCCATTCGTCGCTGCTCAAACCCAATGCGTCCAAATCCTGCCTCTTGAAACAAATCAGGCTCGCCATGAACCGGCGAGCCTACAGCATCGGCCCGAAAATCGGAATCGATTTTCGGAAAGCCTGATGCGTAGATTCAAGGAGATAGAGCGCCTTTGTGCTTCCGAAAGGAAGCACGACGCTCTAGGTTTTTGTTTTCCCTATCCCGGATGTCTGGAGCAATTCCAGGAAAAGTGCATAGCAGTTTTCCGTCCGGAATTGCGCAAATGCGAGAAAGCTCCAGCGATGATATTTATCGCTTCAGGACAGTGAAACCCTCATGCTCGAAGAAGGGAACAGCCTTAGCCGATTTCAGGTAATCGAAATAGGCTTGCACGTCCGGGTTCTTGCTGCTCGCGGTGATGGCGATCGGGTAGACGATCGGCGGATGGCTGTCTGCCGGGAAGGTGCCGACGACGGCGACGCCCGGATCGGCCGAGACATCCGTCTGATAGACTATGCCAAAGGGTGCTTCGCCACGCGAGACCAGCGCAAGTGCTGCACGCACGCTTTCGGCGCCGGCGACTTTCTTTTCAACCGAAGCCCATACGCCGAGCTTTTCCAGCGCCGTCTTGCCGTACTTGCCAGCCGGCACCGATTCCGGCTGGCCGATCGCCAGTCGGCCATCGCCGAGCAGGGCAGCGAGATCGAAGCCGTGCTTGATGTCGACGGGCTTTGCCTTGTCCTTGGCGGCAACGAGGACGAGCTTGTTGCCGAGAAGGTTCACCCGGCTGTCGTCCTTGATCAGTTTCTTGCCGGCAACATAGTCCATCCAGTTGGTGTCGGCGGAAATGAAGATGTCGGCCGGCGCGCCATTTTCAAGCTGCTTGGCGAGCGGGCCGCTCGCGGCGTAGGAAACGGTGACTTCCTTGCCGGTTTCCTTGGTGAAGGCGGCATCGGCGTTGTCGAGCGCGTTCTTCATGCTGGCGGCAGCGAAGACGACGATCTTGTCGGCGGCAAAGGTCGGTGTGACCGAAAGCCCGAGCCATGCGGCTGATAGTGCGGCGGTTGCAAGCTTGATCCATCGGCGTCGGCTGGTAGCCATCTTATTTCTCCCCAAAGATGTCGACATGCATCGAGAGATATAACGACGCGCGAAGCTTGGCTAGGGATGTGTTTGGAAAAATATATCGCCTACCGCCATCTAACCCTACGAAATTTATGGGTTTTCTATTTTGTGGCGCATATAGCCGCTCGCGGGCATTGCGAAAACGCATGGCTCATCCGCCCAACGGATTGGCGAACGCTCACGAAACAAGACGCAACGTTACGAACCGTGGATTTTATGCGGATTTTAGCTGGTGTACGTTTGTTCGGATAATGTCTGAATGGCATCCAAGAAGCAAAAGAAGCGATTTTTGGGCAAGAATCTTTTGGATGTATGCGTCTATTGCATTGCTGCATTGCGCAATCGATTATTTATCAATCGGTAAAACCTGCTAAAACATAAGCATCGAAACGGCGATCTCCTCCTCCCAATGCCGTTCGATATGGATCAGCAACTCTCCTCCTCCCAGTTGCTGATCAGGTTTAAAGCCCGACGCATCCTCCTCCCGCGTCGGGCTTTTTATTTTCTATCTTCCCGAAAAATCAGTTGGTTAGAGCGTTTCTGCTCTTCGATGAATCGTGGAAACGCTCTGTCTTCTTGTGTTTACGCATTCCGGACGGAAAACCGCTGCGCACTTTTCCTGGAAATGCTCTATTGCGCCGCGCGTAAAGCTGTCGAGCTGAGCGCCGAGCGTGGTCCGTGGATGAAGGTCCAGGCCGGCGCGCGCTTCTTCCAGAGGACGCGGGCATCATCTTCGTCGACGCGGGCGTAATGGAAAGTCTTTGCCATCTTGGCGGAGAGATAGGAGAGCGTCGATCCCGGACGGTCGATGACGGCGATCGGGAATGTGCGGGCGATTTCTTCCCATTTCTGCCAGAGATGGAACGTGTTCAGGCTGTCGGCGCCCATGATCCAGATGAAGTGGATATGACGGTTGCGTGCCTTCACATGCGCCAGTGTATTGGCCGTGTAGCTCATACCCAGTTTTTGTTCGAATGCCGTCACCTTGATGCGCGGATCGTGCAGCATCTGCTCGCTGAGTGCGATGCGCTCGGCGAGCGGCGCCAGGTGATTGTGGTTCTTCAACGGATTGCCCGGTGTCACCATCCACCAGAGCTGATCGAGACCGAGCCGTCGAATGGCGATCTCGGCCACCAGGGCATGGCCGCGATGCGGCGGATTGAAGGAGCCACCGAATAGACCGACCACCATGCCGCGCTCGGCATGGGGCATGCGCAGATAGCGTTGATCGACCTCTTCTTGCAGCACGTTAGGGCCGTATCTGTCCGGTGCCGCGCACGCGATATTTGAAGGAGGTGAGCTGCTCGACGCCAACAGGCCCGCGAGCATGCATCTTGCCGGTGGCAATGCCGATTTCCGCGCCCATGCCGAATTCGCCGCCATCGGCGAATTGCGTCGAGGCATTGTGCAGCAGGATCGCCGAGTCGATCTCGGTGAAGAAGCGTTCGACGACGGCAGGATCCTCGGCGATTACGGCTTCGGTATGGTTCGACGAATATTTGCCGATATGGGCAATCGCGCCGGAGATACCGTCGACCAGAGCGACCGAGATGATCGGCGCCAGATATTCCGTCGACCAATCCTCTTCCGTTGCGGCCTTTGCGCCGGGCTCAAGCTTGAGGACTTCGGCGGAGCCGCGGATTTCGCAGCCTGCGGCGGCAAGTCCGTCAAGCAGCGGCTTCAGATGCGTGGAGGCGACCTTGGAATCGATTAGCAGCGTTTCGGCTGCGCCGCAGATGCCCGTGCGGCGCATTTTGGCGTTGACGACAATGGATTTTGCCATGTCGAGATCGGCCGAGGCGTCGATATAGAGGTGGCAAAGACCCTCCAGATGGGCAAAGACCGGTACGCGCGCCTCGGTCTGCACACGGGCGACAAGGCTCTTGCCGCCGCGCGGCACGATAACATCGATATTGCCTTCCAGGCCACGCAGCATGGCGCCTACGGCGGCGCGATCGCTGACGGGCACCAGCTGGATGGCATGTTCCGGCAGGCCTGCAGCCTTCAGACCTTCGACCAGGCAGTCATGGATTGCCTGCGAGGAACGACGGGAATCGCTGCCGCAGCGCAGGATCACGGCATTGCCGGCCTTCAGGCAGAGCGCACCGGCATCGGCCGTCACGTTCGGGCGGCTTTCGAAGATGACGCCGATGACGCCGAGCGGCGTGCGGACGCGCTCGATCTTCAGGCCGTTCGGGCGATCCCAGGCGGCGATGACTTCGCCCACCGGATCCGCCAGCGCGGCGATGGCGCGGATGCCCTCGGCCATCTCAGTGACGCGCTTGTCGTTCAACGTCAGACGATCGACGAAGGAGGCGAGCATATCCGTGCCCTCGACATCCTTCAGATCTTTGGCGTTTTCAGAGAGGATATGATCCTTGCGGGCAAGAATGGCGTCCGCCATGGCGTTCAGCGCCTTGTTCTTGCTGTCAGTCGAAGCAAAGGCTAGAGGTCGCGACGCAGCCCGGGCCTTGCGGCCGATATCGTTCATCAGCGCATCAATGTCGGGGCTTTGTGCGACGGTATCAAGCATGAGCTTCATCCTTCTTCGATTTCTCGGCCTTCGTCTTGACGGACGCGGTCATGACGAGGTCGTCGCGGTGCACCATGGCGGCGCGGCCGGCATAACCAAGGATCGCCTCGATCTCCGCCGACTTGCGGCCGGTGATCTGGCGGGCTTCTTCGGCATCGTAGCCAGCAAGACCACGGGCAATTTCACGGCCCGAAGGACCGATGACGGCAACCGTGTCGCCGCGGCCGAAATGGCCAACGACCTTGCGCACACCGGCAGGCAGCAAGCTCTTACCGGCTCCGAGCGCGGTGACCGCGCCGTCGTCGACATGCAGTTCGCCAGCCGGCTGTAGCTGTCCGGCAATCCAGGTCTTGCGCGCGGTGACGGGCGTACCCGACGGGGCGAACCAGGAAGAGCGGGCGCCGCTTTCGATCGCGTGCAGCGGACGGTCCGTCTTGCCCGACGCGATGATCATGGCGCAGCCAGCGCCGGTCGCGATCTTGCCGGCATCGATCTTGGTGCGCATGCCGCCGCGCGACAGTTCGGAGGCGGCGCCGCCGGCCATGGCTTCGATCTCGGGCGTGATATCTGCGATCGTATCGAGGAACTTAGCCTGCGGATCGAGGTGCGGCGGGGCGGTATAGAGGCCGTCGATATCCGACAGCAGCACCAGAAGGTCGGCGCCGGTCATGGTGGCGACGCGAGCGGCGAGGCGATCATTGTCGCCATAGCGGATTTCGCTGGTCGCGACCGTATCGTTCTCGTTGATGATCGGCACGGCGCCGATCTTCAAAAGCTGGTTGATGGTGGCGCGGGCGTTCAGGTAGCGGCGGCGCTCTTCGGTGTCGCCGAGTGTCAGCAGGATCTGACCGGCGACGATATCGTCATGCGAGAGGCTTTCCGACCAGGCGCGTGCCAACGAAATCTGGCCCACGGCCGCGGCGGCCTGGCTCTCCTCCAGCTTCAGCGCGCCGGATGGCAGGTCGAGCACGGAGCGGCCGAGTGCAATGGCGCCCGAGGAGACAACCAGAACGTCGATGCCCTTGGCCTTCAACGCCGCGATATCGGCGCACATGCCGTCGAGCCAGGATTTCTTCAAGCCGGTCTTGCGATCGACCAGAAGAGCAGAGCCGATCTTGATGACGATGCGGCGGTAACGGTCGAGCGGCTTGCGGGCAGTCATCCCTGCTGGTCCCCGTCGTTGCCGCGACGTTCGTCTTCATCATCACCGGACTCGTCGGAGAGCTGCATGTCGCGGTGCCGTACCTTGGGCGCCTTGGCCGGCTTGTCCGCTTCGCCTGAATTGGCTTCGACGATGACGTCTCGCAGCGCGCGCAACACTTCCGTCATTCCGCGCCCTGTGATGGCGGAAATCTGGAAGGGCGTTCTGCCGCAAGCGCGCGCCAGCTCGCGCGTCTTCTTCTTCAGCGTTTCCTCGTCGACCACGTCGATTTGCGATAGCGCGACGATTTCCGGTTTGTCTGGGATGTCGTTGCCGTAAGCCTCAAGCTCGTGCTTGACGGTCTTGTAGGCCTTGCCGACCTTCTCTTCCTGGGCGGAGACCAGGTGCAGCAGCACGCGGGTGCGCTCGACATGGCCGAGGAAGCGATCGCCGATGCCGACGCCTTCATGCGCGCCCTCAATCAGACCGGGAATGTCAGCCAGCACGAATTCCTGGCCGTCGATGGTGGCGACGCCGAGATTGGGGTGCAGCGTTGTGAACGGATAGTTGGCGATCTTCGGCCGCGCGCGGCTGACGGCTGCGAGGAAGGTCGACTTTCCGGCATTCGGCAAACCGACGAGACCGGCATCGGCGATCAGCTTCAACCGCAGCCAGAGGGTCTTTTCCTCGCCCGGCAGGCCGGGATTGGCCCAGTCCGGAGCCTGGTTGACCGAGGATTTGAAATAGGCATTGCCGAAGCCGCCATTGCCGCCGGGCGCCAGGCGAAAGCGCTGGCCTTCCTGCGTGATATCGCAGATCAGGGTTTCGCCGTCTTCCTCGAAGATCTGCGTGCCGACGGGAACCTTCAGCGTCACGTCGGCGCCCTTGGCACCGGCGCGGTTCTTACCCATGCCGTGCATGCCGATCGTGGCCTTGAAATGCTGCTGATAACGAAAGTCGATCAGCGTGTTGAGGCCGTTGACGGCCTCGACCCAGACATCGCCGCCGCGGCCACCATCGCCGCCGTCCGGGCCGCCGAATTCGATGAATTTCTCGCGCCGGAAGGAGACGCTGCCCGCGCCACCATCGCCTGAGCGAATATAGACTTTTGCTTCATCGAGAAATTTCATCTTACGTCCGTCACCCGGTGTCGGCGCATATCCCTTCGGATCGAATGGGAGTCGGAAAAGCCTATGCGCTCTTTATCGATTTCCGCCGCCCTTTGTGCATCCGTGAATGCGCATCGGCCGGCTGTTTACCCGTCATGTCGCCTTCGATATAGGCGCTTCGGGCTTAGGTCAAAGAATATCGTGCGGTCTTCGTGCCAGAAGATGAAGAACAGCGCGATTGATGCGGTGCTATCGCCGGCAAGGCAGGCGATAGCAGGTTTCAAGACATCATGCCGCCTGCGACAGCCGCAGAGCGCCCGGCCTCAACACGGTTTCGATGTGCGGAACCATGGTGTTGCGAGCGAAGCTGTAGAGCTCCGAGCATCCGGTGATCTCGAAACCGAGCTTCTGCTGCAGCTTCAAGGACGCCGGATTGTCGGCGAAGGCGCCGGAATGGACGGCGACATCGGGCATGCGGCGGGCAAAACGCTCGAGCGCTGCCTTGACCGCCTCGGTCATGATGCCTTGCCGCCAGTAATAGCGGTTCAGCCAGTAACCGAGGTGCCAGCGGCCATGCCGCAGCTCGAGGCCGATGCAGCCGATATGGACATCATCCCGCTCGGTGATGGCCATTTCCCAGTCGATACCAAGGCCGGAGGTGTGCTGGACCAGCCAGTCCAGCGCATCCTGCCGGTCATAGGGTGCAGGCACCCGCGCCAACATCCGCGTAACCGCGAAATCGGAGAGCGATTCCGCAATCATGTCGGCGTCGCTGAGCCGGTGCGGGCGCAGCGTCAGCCGTCCGGTCTGGATGACCGGCGTCGGGCCGGGCATCAGCATGCGTTCATTGCGGCGATTGAGGGCGAGCGCGTTCATCTCATGCCTCCCCAGCTACGCAAGGATATCCAGGTCTTGCGATCGAGCCTGTACCATTCGACCGGCACGGTGCTGCCGAGTGCGAGCGACGCGGCAAGGCCGGACCCCTGGAACTGGAAACCGCACTTCTGAACGACCCGCCTCGATGCGACGTTCATGACCCTGCAGCGAGCATCGATCTGAGCGACGTTTTCGCGCGTGCGGAAGACCATGTCGACCAGCGCATGGGCGGCTTCCGTGGTGTAGCCCTGGTTCCAATAAGGCTCGCCCAGCCAGTAACCGATCTCGACGGTGTCCGGGTCGGCCGTCGGCTCGACGCCGCAGCATCCTAGAAAGGCGCCGTTGTCGGCTTTCGTAATCGCATAGACGCACTTGCCAATCTCGCCAAGCTTCGTGCGTCGCACGAAATCGGCGGCATCATTGGTCGTATACGGGTGCGGCATACGCGATACCATAGTAGCGACATTGGCGTTGTTGGCGAGATGGGCAAGGGCGTCGATGTCTTCTTCGTGGGGCGCGCGCAGAACGAGCCTTTCCGACAGTAAGACAGGGCAATCGGTCCTTAACCGTTCCGGCCTCAGCCGCTCTTCGGGAGACCTTGATTGGTCTTCCCTTAACAATTCGCCTTGCATGGTTCAGTCCTCCTTGGTTGAGGGTAAAGAAAAAGGGGAGATGGCGTCCCATCTCCCCTGTTTTCTGGACTGAACCTGATACGCTCAGCCGGGTCGATGAGACGCCGGCTGTTTTAGTGCGCTACCGGCTTATTCCGCTGCTTCCGCTTTCGGCATTACAGACACGTACACGCGGCCATTGGCCTTCGTACGGTAGTTCACGTTACCCGCCGTAAGCGCAAAAATCGTGTGATCCTTGCCGAGACCAACGTTGGTGCCCGGATGCCACTGCGTACCGCGCTGACGCACGATAATGTTGCCTGCGATGACGGCTTCGCCGCCGAACTTCTTCACGCCAAGGCGCTTGGATTCGGAATCGCGACCGTTGCGCGAGGAACCGCCAGCTTTTTTGTGTGCCATTG
>Ga0209437_100182_pt1 | contig 130514 bp, 107 predicted proteins | sample AraplaL_Cvi_mTSA_FD_184266 | JGI IMG/M metagenome (GOLD analysis project Ga0209437, IMG submission 184266) | Arabidopsis root microbial communities from the University of North Carolina, USA - plate scrape CL_Cvi_mTSA (SPAdes) (version 2) | ecosystem: Host-associated > Plants > Roots >...
AACAGGTCGAGCGCGCCTTCGTCGAAGACGTGAACTTCCAGTACCTCTATGAAGACGGCGAAGGCTTCCACTTCATGAACCCGGCCACCTACGACCAGGTCGTGGTCGATGTCGAAACCATGGGCGACCAGAAGGCCTATCTCCAGGAAGGCATGACCTGCATCCTGTCGATCCACGAAGGCATCCCGCTCGCGATCGAACTGCCGCGCCATGTTACGCTCGAAATCAGCGAGACAGAGCCGGTCGTGAAGGGCCAGACGGCATCCTCTTCCTACAAGCCTGCCATACTGTCGAACGGCATCCGCACCCTGGTGCCGCCGCACATTACCGCCGGCACCCGCGTCGTCATCGCCACGGAAGACAATTCCTACGTCGAGCGCGCCAAGGACTGAGTCTCAAGCTCATTGCTTGCATGAAGAACGCCTCGTCCTCGCGACGGGGCGTTTTGCGTTTTGGGCGGTTGAAGCCAGAGGATCACATGAAGATGGATCCCATCGTATTAGGGAGCACTGGCCTTTTTCCCGCCCGTCCGCATTGCACCGGCGGTCTCGGGCGGCGTTTGCATATCGGTGCTGTGCTCATGCGGAGCCAAGGACTGCAGATGCAGGATGCGCGGCGACATGGAGTGCATGAAGGCTTCTGAGCGCCCGATATAGATCAGAGTCGCATCCTTCAATTCGGTGAGCATAGCAAAAGCCTTCGCCTGAACTTCAGCCTCGAGCCCATCCATGGCATCATCGAAGACGATCCATTTCGGCTTCGCGAGTAGCAGATGCGCAAAGCCGACAGCCTTCTGCTCTTCGGTATCGAGCAATCGATCCCAGCGGGCCTGCGTATCGAGACGGCTCTTCAGCCGGCCGAGCCCCACCTTGTCGATGACGGCCTCGACAGCGGCATCGTCGTAGGCGTCCGGATCATCCGGAAAACAGATTGCCTCCCTGAGCGTGCCGGTCGGCACATAGGGCGTATGCGGCACGAACAGCATGTCATCCATCGGCGGCAGACTGACCGTGCCCGAGCCGCTGTACCACTGGTGCGCCAGCACCTCGAACAGCAGCCTGCGGTTTACGCCGTGATCGCCATTGATCATCACATGCTCGCCGGCATTGATCGTGACCGTACCCTCCGCGATTCGGAAGCCGTTTTCAGTCGCATCGTCGCTGGTCTTCGTCGAAATCTCCAGATCGGTCCAAACCATCGTCCCGGGTGCCGCCTTCTCAAAGACGAGGGTGTGCGGCATCGGCGTCTTGTCGTCCATCTCCGTCAACGCCTTGCGGAAATCGGTCACGCGCATCAGCGTCGCGCGCCATTCGGCGATCGGGCCGAAATTCGCGACATACCAGCGCAGCGCCGAATTGACCTGATTGAAGGCGCCGACCGCCACCATCAGCTGACCGAAGGTCAAGCCCCCGGAGAAATAGGCGGGCGCGGCAACGAGGATCGGAATGATGAGCACCAGCCAGCCATAGCCGGCGGACACCCAGGTGAGATTGGTATTGGCGATGGCAAGCTGCCGGATGACGGCAAGCACGGCCGATATATCGAGATTGATCCGCCGGCGCTCGTTCTCTTCGCCGCCGGCAATCGTGATCGCCGGCATATGCTCGTTGGCATGCATGAGCGCAAAGCGCAGCTCGGCCTCTTTCGAATAGCGATCCGCATTCAGCCGCACGAGGCGGCGGCCGACGAATTGGCTGAGGAACGATGCCGATCCGGCATAGAGGATTGCCGCCCAGACCATGTAGCCGGGGATGGCGAAACTCATGCCGTTGACTTTGAATACCATGCCGCTGGAAAGCTCCCAGAGCACGCCGATAAAGCTCAGCAGCAGGATCGTCGCCTGCACCAGACCGATGGCAAGCCCGGTCGTGCTTTCCGCCAGGTTGCGGGCATCTTCATGCAGACGCTGGTCGGGATTGACGCCGATCAGGCCGGAAGAGGCGAGACGAAGCGCGCGCTTCGCCTGAAGCCACTGATTGACGAGATCACGCGCCAGACCCTCGCGCATGTACAGCGCGGTCATCTGGTTAAGCCAGGCCTGGATGACGTTGAGGACCAGAAGCGAACCGGCGATGATGCCGAAGACGCCGAGCTGATGGAAGAAAGCGGTGATATCGCGTCTTGCCAGCGAATCGTAAAAGGGCGCGTTCCAATTGTTGAGCAGCACCTGAACATAGGCCGTGACGAGGATGATTGCGAAAAGCGCGACGACAAGAATAATGAGCTTGATGCGGACCGGCGAATTCCAGAACGCGGAAAACATCATCCTCAACCGAAAGAAGAGGCTCAAATCGTATCCGACCTGCTCGTTCCCCTGCCCATTCGGCTTGGCTTGCGTATCAACTGCCATCAGCACTTCCCTGCCACGCGTCCCGTCAGTTAATCATGAGCCGCCCTCATGTCCACCCTTGCAATAGATCGGTGGGATCACATTCCTATATACACGGTTTCGCGTCTTAAACCGAATAAGGCCAGCAATTAGCTTGCGCTTGAAAAATTGAGAAAGCCTTCCGATGCAATTTCAGGGAACTGCCGACTATATCGCCGACAAGGATCTGATGGTCGCCGTCAATGCCGCCATAAGGCTGGAGCGTCCGCTTCTCGTAAAGGGCGAACCCGGTACGGGCAAGACCGAACTCGCACGCCAGGTGGCCACCGCGCTCGGCCTTGACCTGATCGAGTGGAATGTCAAGTCGACGACGAAGGCCCAGCAGGGTCTCTACGAATATGATGCGGTTTCGCGCCTGCGCGACAGCCAGCTCGGCGACATCAGAGTTCATGATGTCGGCAACTATATCCGTCGGGGCAAGCTTTGGCAGGCCTTCACCTCGCCGCAGAAATGCGTGCTGCTGATCGACGAGATCGACAAGGCCGATATCGAATTCCCGAACGATCTCCTGCAGGAACTCGACCGCATGGAATTCCACGTCTACGAAACCGGCGAGACGATCCGGGCCGTCGTCCGGCCGATCGTCATCATCACCTCGAACAACGAAAAGGAGCTGCCGGACGCCTTCCTGCGCCGCTGTTTCTTTCATTATATCCGCTTCCCCGACATGGAGACGCTGACGCGCATCGTCGAGGTGCACTATCCCGGCATCAAGCAGACGCTCGTCCATGCGGCACTGACGCAATTCTTCGAAATCCGCGACGTGCCGGGCCTGAAGAAGAAGCCCTCGACCTCGGAAGCGCTCGACTGGATCCGCCTGCTGGTCGCAGACGATATCGATCCGGAAACGCTGCGCGCCGATGCGAAGAACGTATTGCCGAAACTCCATGGCGCGCTTCTGAAGAACGAGCAGGATGTGCACCTCTTCGAGCGGCTGGCCTTCATGGCACGTGGGCAGGGTAGATAATGCAACCCGATGCCGTAAAGGTTTTGATCTATGCTGTTCGGGATCGGCATCTGCTGGTATTCGATGAGCCAGACTTCCCCGCCGTCCAGCTCCAGGTTCCTGGTGGCACTGTCGAATCCGGTGAGGACATTGTAGCGGCCGCAGCGCGCGAATTCGAGGAGGAGACCGGTTTTGCGCCGCGCGAACTCTATTCCCTGGGCGTCCACGACTACCGTTTCGAAAAGAACGGCCGCGATTACTATCACCAACGGCACTATTTCCGCTGCGGTATCTCCGAGCGAGCGCCTGCCACTTGGTTCCACCACGAAATGACGCCTTTCGACGGTGGCGACCCGATCGGCTTCCGCTTCTTCTGGCTACCGATCGAGGCTGCCAGGCATCGCCTCGGTTATGGCATGGAAGCTCTCATTGAACATCTGTAGGCCGTATCGCGCCTCCGAGCTCAGCCCCGGACTTTCCCCGACGCTTGCCCCATTGACCCGCGGAGATGTCGGGTTTATGAAATTTCCCTTGTGGTGATTTGGCCGGCCGGCTTGCAGCCACGTTAAATAAGTCGCTAAAGGGCCGCGTGCGGACCGGTAGCGATTCATCGCGGCCGGTTTTTTTGTATTTGGCGAGTGAAAAGATGCCCATCAAGATTCCCGATACGCTCCCCGCGTTTGAAACCCTCCAGAACGAGGGTGTGCGGGTGATGACCGAAACGGTGGCGTTCCGACAGGATATCCGCCCCCTTCAGATCGGGCTTCTCAACCTCATGCCGAACAAGATCAAGACCGAGATCCAGATGGCGCGCCTGGTCGGCGCATCGCCGCTGCAGGTGGAGTTTTCCCTGGTGCGCGTTGGCGGCCACAAGGCCAAGAACACCTCGCAGGAGCATCTGCTTGCTTTCTACGAGACGTGGGAGGAAGTGAAGCACCGCAAGTTCGACGGCTTCATCATAACCGGCGCGCCGATCGAGCTGCTGGAATATGAGGACGTCACCTACTGGAACGAGATGCAGGAGATCTTGGACTGGACGACCACCAATGTCCATTCGACGATGAACGTCTGCTGGGGCGCGATGGCGGCGATCTACCATTTCCACAAGGTGCCGAAATATACGCTGACGGAGAAGGCCTTCGGCGTCTACCGCCATCAGAACCTGAAGCCCTACTCGGTCTATCTCAACGGCTTCTCCGACGATTTCGCCATTCCGGTCTCGCGCTGGACCGAAGTGCGCCGCGCCGACATCGAAAAGGTGCCCGGCTTGCAGATCCTGATGGATTCGAGCGAAATGGGCGTCTGCCTCGTGCATGAACAGGCCTGCAACCGGCTCTACATGTTCAATCACGTGGAGTATGATTCCACATCGCTGGCGGATGAGTATTTCCGGGATGTGAATGCCGGCGTGCCGATCAAGATGCCGCACAACTATTTTCCGCATAACGATCCGGAAATTCCTCCGCAGAACCGATGGCGCAGCCATGCACACCTGTTCTTCGGCAACTGGATCAACGAGATCTATCAGACCACGCCATATGATCTGGAGGAGATCGGCCAGGAAAGGATTTGAGGCTTGTTCATTCCCTTCTTCCTGAAGCTCAAGGAAGCGAAGGTTCCGGTGACGCTCCGGGAATTCCTGTCGCTGCTTGAGGGAATGGAAGAAGGGATCGCCGACTACGACGTCGAGGCTTTCTACTATCTGGCCCGCGCGACGCTGATCAAGGATGAGCGCTTCATCGACCGTTTCGACCAGGTCTTTGCCGATTACTTTCGTGGCGTCGAGGCGATCGGCGGCAATGCCGATGGAGAAGCGGCGGAGCCGACCGTCCTTCCCGAGGAATGGCTGCGCAAGCTCGCCGAGCGGCATCTGACCGAAGAGGAAAGACGGCAGATTGAGGCGCTCGATGGCTTCGACAAGCTGATGGAGACGCTGCGCGAGCGGCTGGCCGAGCAGAAGGGCCGGCATCAGGGCGGCTCGAAATGGATCGGCACGGCGGGCACCTCGCCCTTCGGCGCCTATGGCTATAACCCCGAAGGCGTGCGCATCAGCCAGGAAACCTCGCGCCACCGCCGCGCAGTAAAAGTCTGGGATCGACGCGACTTCAGGAATCTCGACGATGGCGTGGAGCTTGGCACCCGCAACATCAAGGTAGCGCTGAAACGCCTGCGACGCTGGGTACGCGAAGGCGCCGCCGAAGAACTGGATCTTTCCGGCACCATCCGCTCCACCGCCGAACATGGCTATCTCGATGTCCAGACACGGCCGGAGCGCCGCAACGCCGTCAAGCTGCTGATGTTCTTCGATGTCGGCGGCTCGATGGACGACCATATCCGCGTCGTCGAAGAACTCTTCTCCGCCGCCCGCGCGGAGTTCCGCCACATGGAGTATTTCTACTTCCACAACTGCCTCTACGAGGGCGTCTGGAAGGACAATCGCCGCCGGCGCGTCGACATTACCGCCACGACCGACCTCATCCGCACCTTCGGTCCCGACTACCGCGTCGTCTTCGTCGGCGACGCATCCATGAGCCCCTATGAGATCTCTCAGCCGGGCGGGTCGGTGGAGCATTGGAACAAGGAGGCTGGGGAGGCCTGGCTCGCCCGAATGACCGGCCATTTCCGCAAATGCATCTGGATCAATCCGGTGCCGGAAAATGACTGGGGCTACACGACCTCCATCTCCATCATCCGCCGCCTGATGAGCGACCGCATGTATCCCCTGACGCTTGGAGGGTTGGAGAGAGCGACAAGGGAGTTGTCGCGCTAAGCGTCATAAATTGGTTCAATATAACAGCGGAAAAATTGAGCTTGCATAGTATATCCAACTTGATCCGCATTTCATCAAGATGATCTTTCGATATCTGCCAGATACGAAGCTTAAAAAAGCGAGCAGGCAAATGCAAATTAATACCAATGCTTTCACAGCTATAATCATGTTGTTGGTGCTATCAACCTGGCCTGACATGACGTTTGCTTCCAGCCTCGCGCTCACTACAACCGCGACAGAAGCGACGTGTTTTTCAGCAAGGGGTGAAGAGGCGATTACCCTGTGTACTGCTGAACTCGCTAAGCAGAAATCGTCAGACGCTTTCGGCAACCGGGCGGAAGCATATGGCGTTGCGATGCAATATGACAAGGCTGTAGCCGATTACACTAGCGCTATACAGCTCGCTGAACCCGACGGTGTTATGCTCCCCACATATTACCAAAACAGAGCGGGTGTGTATTTTGCTATGAACAAATATGAGCTGGCGATAGAGGATTATACAAAGGCATTGGATTTAAACCCAAAACTCAGCACGGATTTTGTCAGTCGGGGACAGGCCTACGCCGCTTTGAACAAAGACAAAGAGGCGTTTGCGGATTTCGACAAAGCGATGAAAGACAAATTTGCAAAGCCGCTCACCCTGCGTGTGCGGGCTGACCTCCTGTTGACCAGAGGCGAACCAGATCGCGCGATCCAAGACTACCAAGATTGCCTCAAGCTGCAGCCAGAGAATGTTTATGCGATGATCGGGATTGGCAATGCATATTTGAATAAAAACATGACCGATTCAGCATTTTCTCAATATGATCTTGCCCTCTCCACTCGACCGATCTGCCCCGAATGCCTGATCGCTCGCGGGAGTGCTTTTGCCAAAATTGGCAACACGGAGAAGGCGATAGCAGACTATAACGCCGCCCTCGCCTTTCCTGATCAGTTCATCGCTCCGAATGTGAGAAAAGGGGCCGAAGCCAAGCTGCGTAAGCTACAATAGTCTTGGCGGCACAGTGCCTCCAGTGAAAGTACGCTACATAAAGGCACCTTCGCAAATGGATCTGCCCAACCCGTTCGGGAAAATCACTAGATTTATACGACCTCGATCTCGATGATGCGCGGGCTGATGAGCGACCGCATGTATCCGCTGACCCTCGGCGGACTGGAAAAGGCGACGCGGGAATTGTCGCGCTGAGGGATCAGCATTTGCATGCCGTTGCGCCACCAAATAGACACAACCATTTGTAGAAAGAGAAGTGCAGCAGATATCGCCGCGACTCGCTGCGAAAACCGGTGGAGATGTGCGTGCGCTGCGCTGCAAAATTACTTCTCTTCATCGCAACCATTTTGTTCGTCTCGCAGCAGGCAAGATCCGAAGAATGGGGCTTCTCCGGCCAATGGGAACAGATCGACTCCAACGCCAGCGCCGGTGAAAAATGCCGCATGGGAATAATCAGGCAGGGCAGGTTTATGAGGATCAGCACCAGCAATGGCTGGAGCGCTACCGCGGAGACGAGCAGTTATGCAAACGCCAGCTACGCGGCAGGTATGGGACGCTGGAGCTCCTATGTGGAAAAATACAGTCAAAAGGCGTTCTATATCCTTCTCGCCGTTCGCGGCGACAGGTTGATGGTAATCATGAAGGCCGAAAAAGCGGACGGGTCGAACCAATTAATTCGAACGCTTTTCAGCAGACGGACAGCCAACTCTCTTCACGACAAGCTGGACGGATCAGGACGAAATCGACCGCCTGTCTTCTGCGCCGCACATTCACAGCATAACGTGTCAATCTACTAGCTATGGGCAAAGCGCCTAATCAGACCTTGCCCCCTTCCCACCCGCCCCTAAATTTCGCCATCGAACTGGTTGCGGAACGGCGCGAATGGAGGCAGGGTCTGACCTCGCATACTCAAAAGCAATGGATGAGCTGATATGACGGAAAGCACTTTGCAGCGGGAACATTTTGGGACGACGGCGAATGGAGATATCGTCTATCGCGTCAAGATCGTCGGTGGCGGCCTGACCGCCCATATCATGTCCTGGGGGGCGGTCATCCAGGATCTGCGCCTTGACGGCCACGAGCCCTCGCTTCTGCTCGGCTTCGACAATTTCGCCGATTATCCCGCTCATTCCTCCTATTTCGGCGCCACGCCCGGCCGCTGCGCCAACCGCATCGGCGCCGGCCGCTTCACGCTCGACGGCAAGCAGTATCAGCTGGAGCTCAATGAAAAGGGCGTCACCCATCTGCATGGCGGCAAGGACAATATCGCCAAGCGCAACTGGACCATCGTCGAGCACGATACCGACCGTGTCGTCCTGAAGATTGTCGACCCCGACGGCCGCGCCGGCTATCCCGGCAACTGCACGATCCAGGCAACCTATTGGGTGCATGGCAATGGCGAATTGTCGGTCACCTATGAATCGACCACCGACCAGCCCACTCTCGCCAATGTCTGCCAGCACGCCTATTTCAACCTCGACGGCCGCGACGATGCGCTCGGTCACGACATCATGATCGCCGCCGATCACTACACACCGACGGACGACAAACAGATACCGACAGGGGAAATCCGCTCCGTCGAAGGCACTGCCTTCGATTTCCGCGAGATGTCGCCGATGAAGCGTTTCGAAGGAAGCGAGCAGGCGCTCTACGACCATAATTTCTGCCTCTCCAGCGAGCGCACCGCCAAACGCTCCGTCGTGCTCGCCCGCAGCGTCAATTCCGGCGTCTCGCTCGAAGTGCGCACCACCGAGCCCGGCGTGCAGTTCTATGCCGGCTTCAAGCTCGATGTGCCGGTTCCCGGTCATGACGGCCGCAAGATCGGCCCGTTTGCCGGTTTCTGCCTGGAAACGCAGGTCTGGCCGGACGCCATCAATCATGAAGGCTTCCCCAATGCTGTGCTCCGCCCGGGCGAGGTATTGCGGCAGGAAACGGATTACATCTTCACGAAGAACTAAAGCCGAGCATGATGCCGAAAAGTGTGAAGCGGTTTTCGGACGACATCATGCTCTACTTCCTTGATTCCAGAACGAATTCAGATTTTAGGCCGAATGGACTTAAAATCTGAATTTGCTCTGGAGCATGCCCTGCTCTCACACTAATCGGCCGGGCGTCCAAAGCGCCCGGCCGATTCTTTTTTGCACTGCGGACAGATTCACCTTGTGAATTGGTTCTAAATAGGTTCTATATGACGGCCATGGATAGAACCAGTTTGATCGCCGAATTGAATAATCGCGGCCTCAGCGACGGGGCTGGTAGCGGCCCGCTATATAAGCGCCTGGCACAAGCGCTGACCGGCCTGGTCCAGGAGGGTCTGCTGAAACCGGGCACGGCACTTCCGGGCGAGCGCGATCTCGCCAGCGCACTGGAAATCGGCCGCGTTACCGTGCGAACGGCCTATCGCGACCTGCTCACTTCAGGCGTCATCGAATCCCGCCACGGCAGCGGCACCTTCGTCTCGCAGCATGTGGAGCGCATCGAGCAGCCGCTCTGGCGGCTCTCCTCCTTTTCCGCAGACATGCGATCGCGCGGCCGCGAACCCGCAGCGCGCATCCTGTCCCGCACTGTTAGCGCGCCCGCGCCGGAGGAATCCTTCCTGCTCGGCCTCGGCCTTGATGAGCCCGTGTTGCGGCTCGATCGACTGCGTCTGGCGGATGGCCAGCCGCTCGCCATCGAGCGCGCCGTCGTTCCCATCAAGTTCCTGGGTGAGGAGGCCATATCCGAGGGATCGCTTTATGACGCTCTGGCCGCCAAAGGCTTCAAGCCCGTGCGCGCCCAGCAGAGGCTGACCGCCGTGACGCTCGACCCGACCTCCGCCTCGATCCTGACCGTGAAGGCCGGAGCGCCCGCGCTTCTGATCGAGCGTGTCTCCCGCCTCGCGGACCACCGCGTTGTTGAATATACCCGCTCGCATTACCGCGGCGATGCTTATGATTTTGTTGCTGAATTGAGAATTGGAGATGACCTATGAGCGAGACCCAATCCCTGATGCTGACGGAAGCCGGCCAATCGCCTGAGGTGGTTGCGACGCTGCTTGAAAAAGAAAAGCCTGCTTTTGCCGAGATCGCGAAGCTCTTCTCGACCGGTCGCCCATCCCTGATCACGACGGCCGCGCGCGGCTCGTCCGACCACGCCGCCACCTTCTTCAAATATCTCTTCGAAATCTCCTGCGGTATCCCGGTCGCTTCCGTCGGCCCGTCGATCGCTTCCGTTTATGGCGCTCCGCTGCACCTGAAGGGCGGCATTCACTTCACGGTCTCCCAGTCCGGCGGCAGCCCCGATATCATCGCCATGCAGGCCGCCGCAAAGAAGGGTGGCGCAACGACGATCGCCGTCGTCAACGTCACCGACAGCCCGCTCGCCAAGGAAGCCGACATCGTGCTCGGCCTGAACGCCGGCAAGGAACAGAGCGTCGCCGCGACCAAATCCTTCATCGCCTCGGTTGCCGCTCTTGCCGGTGTCACGGCTGCGGTGTCGCAGGACAAGGCGCTGATCGATGGTCTTGCCAAGCTGCCGGAGGCGCTTGCCGCGACCTCGGGCATCGACGGCAGGGCGGCCGAAGATGTGCTCTTCGACGCCTCCTCGCTCTATACCGGCGGCCGTGGCCCGGCTTTCGCCATTGCACTCGAAGCGGCCTTGAAGGCGAAGGAAACCGCCGGCCTTCATGCCGAAGCCTTCTCGCTCGCCGAACTCATGCACGGGCCGATGCGCCTCGTGCAGCCGGGCTTCCCGATCGTCGCCTTTTCGCCCGACGACGCAGCCTTCGCCAACAATGCCAAGGCGCTGGAACGGCTCCAGAAGCTCGGCGCCACCGCCGTCTCCTTCTCGACCGCGCCGCTTGCCGGCATCAACCTGCGCATGCCGACGACAGGCAACGGCCTGCTCGACCCGCTCGTGTCGCTGCTGTGCTACTATCGCCTCATCGAGTCGGTGACCCGCCGCAAGGGCTTCGACCCGGATAAGCCGGCTAATCTTCTCAAGGTAACGGAGACCATGTGATGGACTACAAGGTCTTTACCGGCGCCCGCATCTTCGATGGCGACCGGTTTCACGAGGATAGCGCGTTGGTGATCGGCAATGGCCGCATCCATGCCATCACCGGCATCAACGATGTGCCCGATAATGCCGAAACCATTCAGCTGAAAGGCGGCGTTCTCTCTCCGGGCTTCATCGACGCGCAGGTCAACGGCGGCGGCGGCCGCATGCTGAATGACGAGCCCTCGCCGGCGTCCATGTACATGATCGCCGAAGGGCACCGCCCCTACGGCACGACATCGGTGCTGCCGACGCTGATAACGGATGTCGCAGCCGCAACGACGGCCGCGATCGAAGCGGCCATCGAAGCCGTGAAGGCCAATCGCGGCGTCGCCGGCCTGCATCTGGAAGGCCCGCATTTGGCGCCTGCCCGCAAGGGTGCGCATCTGGCCGAACTGATGCGTCCGGTCGAAGACAGCGACGTCAAGACTTTCATCCGCGCCCGCGAGGCGATCGGCACGCTGCTGGTCACCATGGCGGCCGAGCAGGTGACGGAGCGGCAGGTGCAGGCGCTCGCCGAAGGCGGCGTCATCGTCAGCATCGGCCATAGCGATTGCACGGCTGAAGCCGCCGATGCGCGCTTCGACGCCGGCGCCCGCGGCGTTACCCACCTTTTCAATGCCATGAGCCAGATGGGCCATCGTGCGCCCGGCCTCGTCGGCGCAGCGATCGACCATCCCGCCCCCTGGTGCGGCATCATCGCCGATGGTCATCACGTCGAGCCGACGGCGCTTAGGGTTGCACTGCGCGCGAAACGCGGTGAGGGCCGTCTGTTCTTTGTCACCGATGCCATGTCGCTGGTCGGCACCGATCTTCCGAGTTTCACGCTGAACGGCCGCACGGTCTATCGCACCAAGGGCGGCTATTGCTCCAAGCTGACGCTCGATGACGGCACGCTGGCAGGCTCTGATGTCGATATGGCCTCGACCATTCGCTATGGCGTCAATATTCTCGAGCTGCCATTGGCTGAAGCCCTGCGCATGGCGACCTCCTACCCTGCCCGCTTCCTCCGGCTTGCCGATCGCGGCCATTTGGCGCCGGGAATGCGTGCCGATCTCGTTCACATAAACGACGGCATCGAAGTCACGGAAACATGGATCTCAGGTCAAGCTTCGGCCTGACACAGCGTATGAGGAAGCTCGGCATGAGCGCAGTCACGGACAACTATTTCTCCGCTCTCATCGGTCGGTTAGAGACCCTGCGCGAAACGTTGGCCGAGCCCATGTCCCGGGCCTCGGCCGCCATTTGCGCGGCCGCGCGCGCCGACCGCCGCGTCTATGTCTTTGGCACCGGCCATTCGCATATGCTGGCCGAAGAGGTGCATTATCGCGCCGGCGGCCTCGCCTTCACCATTCCCGTGCTCGTGGGCTCCGCCATGCTGCATGAAGGCGCCGTCATCAGTTCGGTCTATGAACGCACCGAAGGCCTTATCCGCCCGGTCTTCGAGCGCTACGGCATGCAGCCGGGCGATGTGCTGATCATCGCCTCCAATTCCGGCGTCAACGCAGCACCGATCGAGGCGGCGGATTATGGCCGCGAGATCGGCGCAACGGTCATCGCCATCACGTCGCTCGCCTATTCGGCCGCCATCGCCAATGGACGTAGGAAGCTCGCCGATATCGCCGATATCGTGCTGGACAACGGCCTGCCGCCCGGTGACGCGATGATAGAGCTGTCGGGAACGGAGCTGAAGGTCGGGCCGGCCTCAACAGCCGTCGGCGCGACGGTGCTGAACGCCATCTTCGCCGATGTCGCCGCCGAACTCTGTAAAGATGGCAATCCACCCGTCTACCTCAGCGCCAACATGCCAGGCGCCAAGGAAACCAATCAGCGGCTGGTCAAGAAATATAGACCGCGCAATCCGCATCTATAATGCATTCAGCGAAAGAATATTGAACCGCTTTGCGTCTGGCATTGCCTGAAAGCAGCCAGATAAAGAGGCCGAGCGGTTCCCGTGAAACGCTCGGCCTCTCCTCTGTTAGATATCATTGTGCTGCGGCATCTGTGGCCGAGGGCTCCTGCGCGGCTTCCGCCTGCTTGCGCCGCCTGCGCAGGACGACATAGAAGACCGGCGTCAGGAACAGGCCGAACAGCGTCACGCCGAGCATGCCGGAGAAAACGGCCGTACCGAGCGACTGACGCATTTCGGCGCCGGGACCGGTGGCGATCATCAGTGGCACGACGCCGAAGATGAAGGCGAAGGCCGTCATCAGGATCGGGCGCAGGCGCAGATGACTGGCCTCGATCGCCGCCTCCACCGCACTCTTTCCCTCTGCCTGCGCCTGCCGGGCGAATTCTACGATCAGGATCGCGTTCTTGGCCGCAAGGCCGATCAGCACGATTAGCCCGATCTGCGTCAGGATATTGTTGTCCATTCCTCTCAGATGCACGCCGATCAGCGCCGCCAGTACCGCCAGCGGCACGATGAGGATGATCGCAAGCGGCAGGATCCAGCTTTCATATTGCGCCGACAGCGCCAGGAAGACGAAGATGACCGATAGGGCGAAGATATAGATCGCCGTGTTGCCGGTATGCTTTTCCTGATAGGCGAGTTCGGTCCATTCGAAGGTCGTGCCCGAGGGCAAGAGGTTCTTGGCCAACCCCTCCATGGTATCGAGTGCAGTACCCGTGGAAACCCCCGGTCCCGGATTGCCCTGCAGGGGAACCGAGACATACATGTTGTAGCGCTGGACGAGCGCCGGCCCGGTCGTATCGCGGATATCGACCAGCGTGCCGAGCGGCACCAGCGCGCCCGTCGCCGAGCGCACTTTCAGCGCCAGAATGTCCTCGCGATCCATGCGATATTGCTGGTCTGCCTGCGCCCGCACCTGGTAGACGCGGCCGAAGGCGTTAAAGTCGTTGACATAGGACGTGCCGAGGTTGATCGACAGCGTCTCGAAGATATTCGGGATCGGCACGTTGAGTGCGCGCGCCTTATCACGGTCGATCGCCAGGAAATATTGCGGGCTGTTGGCGGAGAAGGTGGTGAAGACGCCGCTGACGCCCTTATTTTGTGCGGCAACGCCCATCATCTGGTAGGCGAGCGGCAGGATGCGGCGCATGTCGGGATTTTCCCGGTCCATGATCTGCATCTTGAAGCCGCCGGAATTGCCGACGCCGCGGATCGAAGGCGGCGGAATGGCGATGATGAAGGCTTCCTGGAGACCCTGCAAGCTGCCATAAAGCTGGCCGATGATCTTGGTCGCCGTATCCCCGGTCTTCAGGCGTTCCTCGAATGGCTTGAACGGCGTGAAGATGACGCCCGAGTTTGAGGCATTGGTAAAGGTTGCACCGTTGAAGCCGGCGAAGGCGACGGCATTGGCGATACCAGGCGTCTTGCTGATGATATCGGTCGCCTTCTGGATGACGGCATTGGTGCGCGCAAGCGACGCGCCGTCAGGCAGCTGCACGACGACAATGGCATAGCCCTGGTCCATGGTTGGAACGAAGCCTTGCGGGACGATCCTGCCCATATACCAGGTTCCCGCGAGCAACCCTGCGAAGACGAGAAGTGCACAGGCAAGCGCCGCCCAGGTTGTCACAAGGTGTCGGATAATCCATGAATAGCCGCTGCTCATCCGCTCGAAGCCGCGGTTGAACCCATCGCCCAGCCCACGGCCGAAGCGCGCGAAGATGTTGTTGGATTTCTTGTGGCTATGCGGCCGCAGCACGATCGCGGCGATCGCCGGCGAGAGCGTAAGCGAGTTCAGGCACGAAATCGCCGTCGCGACCGAAATCGTCACCGCGAACTGCCGGTAGAATTGGCCTGAGATGCCGGGGATAAAGGCTGTCGGCACGAAGACGGCGATCAGCACCAGCGAGATTGCCAGAACCGCCGTACCCACCTCGTTCATCGTCACATGCGACGCCTCTTTTGGCGTCATGCCGAGCGCGAGGTTTCGCTCGACATTCTCAACGACAACGATCGCGTCATCGACGACGATGCCGATGGCGAGCACCAGGCCGAACAGCGTCAGCATGTTCAGCGAGAAGCCGAAGGCGAGCAGGAACGCGAAGGTGCCGATCAACGATACCGGTATGGCGACGATTGGAATGATCGCCGTCCGCCAGGACTGCAGGAAGACCAGCACGACGATGGCAACGAGGATAGCCGCCTCGAAGATCGTCTTGTAGACCTCGTGGATGGATTCGGCGATGAACTCCGTGGGGTTATAGATGATGCGGTATTCGAGCCCCTGCGGGAAATCCTGCGCCAGGCTTTCCATCGTCTTTTGAATATCGGCGGCGGCATCGAGCGCGTTCGTGCCCGGGCGTGCGAAGACGCCGAGCGCCACCGCCGGGCTGCCGTTCAGATAGCTGTTGGTGACGTAGTCCTGCGCGCCGAGCTCGATGCGAGCGACATCCTGCAGCTGCACGAGACGACCGTTGCCCGTCGCCTTCACGATGACATAGCGGAATTGCCGCGCGTCGGAAAAACGCCCCTGCGTGGTGACGGTATATTGGAACGCGTTGGTGCCGGACACCGGTGGCCCGCCAATCGTACCGCCGGAAACCTGCACGTTCTGATCGCGAAGCGCCTGAACGATGTCGCCGGCGGTCATGCCGTAGGCGGCGAGCTTTTCCGGATCCAGCCAGATACGCAGCGAATATTGGCGCTCGCCGAAGAGCTGGACGTCGCCGACGCCATCGAGACGAACCAGAAGGTCGCGGATGCGCGTACGGGCATAGTTGGAAATATAGAGCTGGTCGTAGCGATTGTTCGGCGAGAGGAGATGCACGACCATCATCAGGTCGGGCGAGCTCTTGACCGTAGTGATGCCGATGCGGCGGACATCATCGGGCAGTCGCGGTTCGGCAATGGCGACGCGGTTCTGCACCAGCACCTGTGCCTTGTCGAGATCGGTGCCAAGCTTGAAGGTGATCGTCAGTGCCATGGAGCCGTCAGCGCTGGAATAGGAGGACATATAGAGCATGTCCTCGACGCCGTTGATTTCCTGTTCGATCGGCGTCGCCACCGTATCGGCGATGGTCTGCGCGTCGGCACCCGGATAAGAGGTACGCACAACGATGGTCGGCGGCGCGACTTCAGGATATTGCGCCACCGGCAGCTGGAAATAGGCGATGCCGCCGACGATCAGCAGCACGATGGATAGGACCGATGCAAAGATCGGCCGATCGACGAAGAAGTGGGAAAACCTCATTGGCTGGTCCCCTGTGCATCGGCCTGGGCCGGCGGCTCGTCATTCGTCGCCTGCTGCGGCAGCTCGATCAGCTGGGGCGTCACCTTGACGCCGGGCCGGATACGCATCAGCCCATTGACGACGATGGTCTCGTCGCCACTCATGCCGTCGCGGATGACGCGATAGCCATAGAGCTTCGGCCCGAGACGCACGGATTTCGGCGTGATGTTGCCGGCGGTATCGACAGTATAGACGACGCGCTGGTTCTGATCCGAGCCGATGGCTTCATCCGGCACGAGGATCGCCTTGTAGCTGTTGGACCCCTGCACCTGAACACGTCCGAAAAGGCCGGGTTGCAGGATAAGATTGGGATTGGGAAAGCGCGCGCGAACGCGGATCGTTCCGGTCTCGTTGTCGACACGGTTTTCCGCGAAATCGAGCTTGCCCTTGAAAGGCTTCTGCTTGGAATCGGCAATCGTCACAGTCACATCGAGACCGCCACCGCCCTGCTGCAGGGCGCTGCCATTCTTGCGGGCCTCGTCAGCGTAGGAGAGCAGCCGGCGCTCATCGACATCGAAATAGAAATCGATGGGATCGAGCGACACGATGGTCGTCAGCACGGTCTGATCGGCCTGCACGAGATTGCCGACCGAGATCAGGCGCCGGTCGATACGACCGCTGAGCGGCGCGGTAATCCTGGTGAAATCCATGTCCAGATTGGCGCGATCGACCGTCGCCTGCGCACCGCGCACATTCGCCTGCGCCGAAATGAGATCGCGGCGTCGATCATCGAGCGTCGAAGCAGACTGGCTGCCCGTCGTCGACAGGGATTCCGCCCGTTTATATTGCGCATCGGCAAGCGTCAGCGACGATTTTGCCACTTCCAGCGAGGCGGTCGCCTCGTTCAGAGTAGTGATGAAGGGCCGCTGGTCGATGACAAAAAGCAGATCTCCCTGCTTGACGATCGCGCCGTCCTGGAAATGCACCTCCTGCAGGTAACCGCCGACCCGCGAGCGCACGGAAACCTCATCGACCGCCTGAAAGCGCCCGATGAACTCGTCACTGTCGACGACATCGCGAACGACAGGCTTGGCGACCGTAACGGGTGGCGCCGGCGGCGCACCCTGCGCAAGCGCCTGGGCACTCGATAAAACGGCAATAACACAGCTCAACAAGACGGCACGCGGCAGCATCGGCATGAAGCACCCCTTGAAAAACCGCATGCGGCAGCAGGCGCCGTCATTACGGTACGCTCACGAAATTTGTCTGCAACTTTCCGCGAAGAACCTGTCGCCATCAGGCGCGGTGAAACCAGGTCGCTTCGGACTTCCCCAACATGCGCCACGGGCCGCGCCGGCCCGGGGGTATCAACCGGAGCGTGGTCCGGCAACATGCGTTTATGTATAAACGGTTTATCGGATTCGACAACAGGGAATGAACCGCCAGCGATCGAGCGCAACCGATTGTTTTTACTGGATAGTAAAGACGCGCATAGGATGAGCCGATAGAAACATCAGCCCTCCAGCTCCTCGCGCAGCATTTCGAGCTCCAGCCATTCCTCTTCCATCTTAATCAGGCTTTCGCGCAGCTTTTCCATTTCCACCGCAAGGCGGTTGAAGGTTGCGGGATCCTTGGAAAAGAGGTTCGGATCGGCCATTTTCTTTTCGCGCGCGGCAATCTCGGCTTCCGCCTTCGCCATTTCCTTCGGCAGGTTTTCGAGCGCAAATTTCTGCTTGTAGGAAAGCTTGCCCTTTCCCTTCGAGCTCTCGCCGGCCGGCGCTGTAGCTTCGGCCAATTTCGGCTTTTCGGCTGCTTTTTCCGCCCGCTTGCGCTCCTCGATTGCCCCCTTGCGCTGAGCGAGCATGTCGGAATAGCCGCCGGCATATTCGATCCAGCGCCCGTCGGGCTCTTCCGGATCGGCGGGCGCGATCGTCGAGGTCACAGTACGGTCGAGGAAATCGCGATCGTGGCTGACGAGGATGACCGTGCCGGCAAAGCCGGAGACGATTTCCTGCAGCAGGTCGAGCGTCTCGATGTCGAGATCGTTCGTCGGTTCGTCGAGGATCAAAAGATTGGTCGGCCGCGACAGGATACGGGCCAGCATCAGCCGCGCGCGTTCGCCGCCGGAGAGGTTCCTGATCGGCGTGCGCGCCTGCTCCGGCTGGAACAGGAATTCCTTCATATAGCCGGTCACATGCCGCTGCTCACCATTGACGAGCAGGTTCTCGCCACGACCGTCGGTCAGATAGTTGGCGAGCGTATCTTCCGGGTTCAGCTCCTCGCGCTTCTGGTCGAGGGTGGCGATTTCCAGATTGGTGCCGAGCTTTACAGTGCCGCTATCCGGCTCCAGCTGCCCGGTCAGCATCTTCAGAAGCGTCGTCTTGCCGGCGCCGTTCGGGCCGACGAGACCGATGCAATCGCCGCGATGTACGCGGATCGAGAACGGCGCGACGATGACCCGCTCATTATAGGACTTGGTGATCTTGTCCGCCTCGATCACCAGCTTGCCGCTTTCCTGCGCATCGGAAGCAGCCGCCTGTACCGTGCCCAAAGCGCCTTTGTGACCGCGATAGCGCGAGCGCATATCCTGCAATTCGCCGAGGCGGCGCATGTTGCGCTTGCGCCGCGCCGTCACGCCGTAGCGCAGCCAGTGCTCTTCACGTTCGATCTGCTTGCCGAGCTTGTGCTGCTCCAGCTCTTCGGCTTCCAGCACCTGGTCGCGCCAGGCTTCGAAATGGCCAAAGCCCCTGTCCAGACGACGCGAAGTGCCGCGATCGAGCCAGACGGTCGCGGTCGACACCTTTTCGAGGAAACGCCGGTCGTGCGAGATCAGAACGAGCGCGCTGCGGCTCTTCTGCAGCTCGCCTTCCAGCCATTCGATGGTCGGCAAGTCCAAATGGTTCGTCGGCTCGTCGAGCAGCAGGATATCCGGTTCGGGCGCCAGAACGCGCGCCAGTGCCGCGCGGCGCGCTTCACCGCCGGAAAGGTTCTTCGGATCCTCCTCCCCGGTCAGGCCGAGATGGGAGAGCAGATAGGTGACGCGATAGGGATCATCGCCAGGCCCAAGACCGGCCTCGGCATAGGCCGCCACCGTCTTGTAACCGGCAAAATCAGGTGCCTGCTCAAGATAGCGCACGGTCGACGACGGATGACGGAATACCTCGCCCGATTGCGCTTCGACGAGACCGGCGGCGATCTTCAACAGCGTCGACTTGCCGGAACCATTGCGTCCGACAAGGCAGATTTTGTCGCCCGGCTCCACCTGCAGGCCGGCACCGGCGAGCAACGGCGCACCGCCGAAGCTCAGAAAGATGTCGTCGAGTTTCAGAATGGGAGGGGCCAAGATCAGACTCCGGAAAGGTCATAAGGGCGGGCAAGAACAATGGCCCTGCCGCTGCCGAGCGAAAAGCGCACATCGCCTTCCGCCACGTTGGAAATGGTGCGCGATGCGCCGAAGGGCAAATGAAAATCGCGCAAGGGGTAACGGGCATTGTCGATGAAAAGGCCCGCCAGATCGCTGAAACCAAGAACGGAGAACAGCGAGCCAGCCGGCAGTGCCAGCGTGAGATCGCCTGACGGAAGCGGCACCGCCTCCTCGTCACCCGACGTCAGCAGCACGTCGAAGCCTTTTTCGGCGAGCTGAATACCATAAAGCAGGTGCTGGATCGCATGATCGGAGCGTTCGCCGCCCATGGCGCCCGCCAGGATCAGTCTCGTGGCGCCGCGATCGATCGCTTCCGAGACGGCGATCTCGCCGTCGGTCGCAGCCTTCGCCGCCGGATAGGGCTGCCTGGGCACATTCGGAAAGGCTCCCTGCAGATCGGCAGGCGTGGAATCAAAATCGCCAACCCACAGCTCCGGTTCCACCCCAATCGCGAGGGCATGGCGCATGCCGCCGTCGGCCGCGATGAAGTGGCTACCGGAAACCGCGGCGCGCAATCGCTCCGTCAGGCGAAGCTCGCCGCCGAGCAGGATGGTGAAGGTGGTGGACTGGCTCATGAGGCAAGCCCATAGCGCAAAGTCCTATCTCTAGGGAAGAGCGCCGTTACTGGAACGGCCCGGCCGAGCCGATCATTCGGTCGTTTCCTTCATGGCGGCCTGGACGACACGTTCATAGCCGCTGACATAACGATCGAAGAGAAACGAAAAGCTTTCGATGTCTTCGGGCGACCAATCGGCAAAGATGCTTCCGATAACGGCGTATTTCTGCACCTGGATTTCCGACAGCAAGCGCTGCCCGAGTGCGGTCAGCACCACGACGATACGTCGCGCGTCCGCCTGCGATGCCTTTCGCCGCAACACACCACGCGCCACCATGTCGGCAGTGATGCGGCTCGCGCGCGATGGATCGATGCGCAAGAGCTCGGCGATCGTACCGACTGTCACTTCGCCCGTATCTTCCGCCCGCCGCACGACATCGAGCACATCGAGATGCGAAAGCTCAAGCCCCGGAGCCACGTGTTGAATGGCGAGCCTGCCGATCATGCGACGGCCGGTCAGCAAGCGCATGCGCATCATCGCCTGACCGATGCGCAGAAACTTCTCGTCTTCGGCCAGCGTCGGAACTTCGATATCTTTTGTATTCGGCGCAGATGTCATCCCTAAAGCATAGCAGAGGTCGGGACGAAACAAAACATGCAAATGGCATTCACCTGCCATTGACAATTATATGCTAATAGCACATATATTCGCCCATGAAGACCGGGCGTCCCGCGCATTCGCTCGATAGCGCAGCGTTCCGGCCCAGTTCGGGTTCTTGCTCCATGGACATGCAGACAAGCTTCACACCGCTCGTGGCGGATCACAAACGGCGGCTTATTCTTTTCCTCTTTCTGATGACCGCCATGTTCATGGCAACGCTCGACAACCAGATCGTCTCGACGGCACTGCCGACGATCGTCGGCGAGTTCGGGCATCTGGATCGCTTCGGCTGGATCGGATCGGCCTATCTTCTCTCGCTTTCCGCCGTCATGCCCGTCTACGGCAAGCTCGGTGATCTCTTCGGCCGCAAATATGTGATGATGACGGCGATCGCGATCTTCACGGTCGGCTCTGCCGTCTGCGGTCTAGCCGTCTCGATGGATACGCTGATCGCCGCCCGCGTCCTTCAAGGCTTCGGCGGTGGCGGCATCATGGTCTCGATATTTGCTGTCAACGCCGATCTCTTCGAGCCGCGCGAGCGTGCGCGCTACCAGAGCTATTCGAGCCTCGTGCTGATGGCGTCGGGCGCCATCGGCCCCGTTCTCGGCGGCACGATGAGCGATCTTTTCGGCTGGCGTTCGATCTTCCTCGTCAACGTACCGATCGGCTTCATCGTGCTTGCCGGCCTGGCCTTCATGCTGCCCTACCGCAAGCCTGCCCGCCGTCCGAAGATCGATTATGCCGGCGCCATCGTCCTTGCCCTGACGACGACAAGCATTGTGCTTGCTGCCGACGGAAGCGAACTCTTCGGGTCGCTGCTATCGCCGCAATGCCTTGGTATTATTGCCTTCGGGGTAATCTGCGCCATCGCCTGGGTTTTCATCGAGCGCCGCGCACCCGAGCCGATTGTGCCGATGACGCTGTTCCGCAATCCGACATTCGGCCTTCTGCTGATCCTCTCGATCACCAGCGGCGCCGTCGCTATCGGCATGGTCAATTACTTCGCGCTCTTCCTGCAGACGACGACAGGCCTTTCTCCCTCCATGGCCGGGCTGCTGTTCATTCTCCTGACCGGCGGCATCGTCTGCGGCTCGCTCTCCGCCGGCCGACTGATCGCGGCCAAAGGCCGTTACAAGCCGTTTGCCGTCGCCAGCGCCAGCTGCAGCACCATCGCATTCGCTTCACTCGCCTTCGTCCATGCCGGCACGCCCATCGTCCTCATTGGCGGCCTGATGCTGCTGCACGGCATCGGCATCGGCCTTGCCCAGCAGGTGCCCGTTATCGGCGTACAGAATGCAGCGGCTGCCCGTGACGTCGGCGCTGCGACCGGCGCCGTCACGCTGTCGCGCATGGGCGGCGCCTCCATCGCCATCTCCATCTACGGCGCCATCATCGCCGCCAAACTCGGCAATGTCGGTGTTTCCATATCCGGCGTACCGAACATCGAGGAGCTGACGCCGAAGATGATGGCCGCCTTGCCCGAGATTACCCGCGAGGCCGTCGCCAACGCCTATGCAAGCGCCTTCAGCCCGTTGTTCATGACGGCAGCCGGCATTTGCATGTTTGGTCTCCTGACCTCGCTGACGCTGAAGAATGTGCAGCTCCCGGGTGCCGCGAAGAAATTTGAAAGCCCAGCGGTCGCGGAGGCTGCCGAGTAAATCCTTCATGCTGCAATCGGCAAGGGAATCATTTCCCTTGTCATCCCTCCGTCACAAGGCTAAATCTGCCGACGCTCTAACGGGGTGCCTTATGTCCTTCAGGATATTTGGCTGAGAGGCTTTCACCGGCCAACCCGCGGAACCTGATCCGGCTAACACCGGCGGAGGGATTAGACGCGTGACGAAATCATAGCGCCCTTTCCCCTTCAAGACGAAACCAAAGTGGAGGCGCTGTCGTGCAAAACCGATCGCTATTGTCATTCTTCGCCGGCCTGGCCCTTGCCGCCGGCGCAACGTTTTTTGCTGCTCAGACGGCTGAAGCAGCCGACAAGACCCTGACCATCTACACCTATGAAAGCTTCACGGCCGACTGGGGTCCTGGTGCCAAGGTCAAGGCAGCTTTCGAAAAGACCTGCGGCTGCACGGTCAATTACGTCGCCGTCACCGATGGCGTTGCACTTCTCTCCCGCCTCAAACTGGAAGGAACGGGCACCAAGGCCGATGTCGTTCTCGGTCTCGACACCAATCTTATCGACGAAGCGAAGGATACCGGCCTCTTCGACGCAAGCGGCGTCGACACCTCGGCCCTCAAGGTTCCCGGCGGTTTCAAGGACGACGTCTTCGTGCCCTACGACTACGGCCATTTCGCCGTGATCTATGACAGCCAGACCGTCAAGAACCCGCCCAAGAGCATGAAGGATCTCGTCGAAGGCGATCCCAATCAGAAGATCGTCATCGAGGATCCGCGCACCTCGACGCCGGGTCTCGGCCTGCTGCTCTGGGTCAAGTCGATCTATGGCGACAAATCCGCCGATGCCTGGGCGAAGCTCAAAGGCCGCATCCTGACGGTCACTCCCGGCTGGTCGGAAGCCTATGACCTCTTCACCAAGGGCGAAGCGCCGATGGTGCTCTCCTACACGACGTCACCGGCCTATCACATGATCGAGGACAAGACCGATCGCTATCAGGCAGCCGCCTTCTCGGAAGGGCATTACATTCAGATCGAGGTCGCCGGCCTCATCAAGGCTTCCCCGAACAAAGATCTGGCCCGCGACTTTCTGAAATTCATGATCTCTGCAGGCTTCCAGGACATCATTCCGACAAGCAACTGGATGATGCCGGTTTCCGCCACTTCCGAGCCCCTGCCGGATGCCTTCAGCAAGCTCGTCGTGCCGTCGAAGACCTTCCTGATGAGCCCTGCGGACGTCGACAAGAACCGTAAAGCCTGGATCGACGAATGGCTGACCGCCACCAGCGGCAACTGATGCCTTGATCATACTCACGGCACCCGAGCGAAGACGCGCTATTTCCGGCGGGGCGTTCAGCCTCGGCAGCATTGCGCTCTTCGTCGGGATCGCCGTTCTTGTTCTCCTCTCCGCCGGCATCGAATCCGGCGGCGACACCTCGCTCACAGACCCATATCTGCTGCGCATCCTGCGCTTCACACTGCTGCAGGCGGTGCTTTCGACACTGCTCTCCATTGTGCTCGCCATTCCGGTCGCCCGCGCATTGGCGCGCCAGCCGCGCTTTCCCGGCCGGCTGTGGCTGATCCGACTGATGGCCGTGCCGATGGGCCTGCCGGTGCTGATCGGCGCACTAGGCCTGCTCGGCATATGGGGCCGGCAGGGGCTCATCAACCAGGCGCTATCAGCACTCGGCCTGTCGCAGCCCGTCAGCATCTATGGCCTGGCCGGTATCCTGCTTGCGCATGTCTTCTTCAACATGCCGCTCGCCTGCCGACTGATGCTAGCCGGACTGGAGCGTGTGCCAGCGGAATATTGGCTCGTGGCCGGCGGGCTGGGCATGCAGCCCATCTCGGTCTTCCGCTTCATCGAATGGCCTATCCTGCGCGGCCTCGTTCCCGGCATCGCCGGCCTGATCTTCATGCTCTGCGCCACCAGCTTCACGCTGGTCCTGATCCTCGGCGGCGGCCCGGCCGCAACGACGCTGGAAGTGGCGATCTACCAGGCGCTCCGCTTCGATTTCGATCCCGGCCGCGCCGTAATGCTGTCGCTGCTGCAGATCGTCGTCACCCTCCTTGTACTCAGCGTCATGACGCTGTTTCGAGCTCCCGACGATCACGGACTGACGGCTGGCCGGGCGCTGCGCCGCATCGATGGACAGGGGATGGCTGCGCGATGCATCGATGCTGCGCTGCTGGCCGCCGCGACGCTCTTTCTCGGCATGCCGCTTGCTGCAGTCGTCGTGACCGGCCTCAAGGCCAATCTTTTCAAGCTCGTCTCCCAGCCAATCTTCCTGCAGGCGGCAATCACAAGTCTTGCAATCGCGCTTGCTGCGGGCCTTTTAGCCGTGCTGACATCCTTCGCGATCATTCGCGCCCGCTCGGTGATATCGGCGGATCGCCGAAAGTCCCTCGGCCTGCACGGCCTGGCGATCGCATTAGGCGCAAGCTCCTCCCTCATCCTGCTGGTGCCACCGATCGTGCTGGCAACCGGCTGGTTCCTGGCGCTCAGGCCATTGGGCGATCCCAGCCGCTTTGCGGCCGTCCTCATCATTGTCATCAATGCGCTGATGGCGCTGCCCTTCGTCATTCGCGTCATCGAGCCGGCCTATACTGTCCATGTCAGCCGCACCGGGCGGCTGGCGGCAAGCCTCGGCCTTCACGGCATTGCGCGCCTGCGCATGGTCGATTGGCCGGGTCTGCGCAAACCGCTCTTCACGGCGCTCTCCTTCGCAATGGCCCTGTCGCTCGGCGATCTCGGCGCCGTCGCACTCTTCGGCTCCGACAGCCTGATGACCCTGCCCTGGCTGGTCTACAGCAAGCTCGGCAGCTACCGCACCAACGACGCCGACGGATATGCCTTGATCCTCGGCCTGGTATGCTTTCTCCTGACCATAGCCGGAACCGCGGGCCAGGGCGTGCCGGATGACGAAAGCAGACGAAATGACTGACAGCAGCATCATGAAGGCAGAAGGCATCAGCATGGAAGGAGTCGAACTGCGCCTCGGCACGCATGACTTCCGCTTCGATTGCGCATTGCCGCGGGGCAAGATCATCGCCATTGCCGGGCCGTCAGGGTCGGGCAAATCCACCTTTCTCAATTTACTGGCCGGCTTCGAACAGCCTGATCGCGGCCGTATCCTGCTCGCCGGACAGGACGTGAGCCGCATGCATCCCGCCGAACGGCCGGTGTCTCTCGTCTTCCAGGACAACAACCTCTTCGCTCATCTCGATCTCTTCACCAATGTCGGCCTTGGCATCAGCCCGTCATTGAGGCTTTCGAAGGAAGATCGGCAAAAGGTCTCGGAGGCTTTGGCGCGGGTCGGACTAGCCGGTTTTGAAAAGCGCAAGCCGGGAACGCTTTCCGGCGGCGAGCGCCAGCGCGCCGCTTTCGCTCGAGCTCTGGTGCGCGACAAGCCAATCCTGCTGCTGGACGAGCCTTTCGCCGCGCTCGATCCCGGCCTGCGCTCCGGCATGGTCGAACTTCTGAAAACTCTGCATCGCGAAACCGGCAATACGGTGCTGATCGTCTCGCATGACCCGGCCGAAGTGCGGCGCCTTGCCGACCACGCCGTCTTCATCGACGGCGGCACGATCAAGCTTACCGCGCCCATCGAAAACTTCCTGCAGGCGGGCGGGATTCCGGCGTTGACCACATTTCTGCAACATTGATTGTGTCATGGCAGCTTGCCGCCGGCTTTGCCTTAATTTCGTCTAGCGAAGCGGCTGAAAGTCCTCGGAAATGCTTGCTAAAATACAACGCTGCCACATTTAAACGGAGTCTCGCTATGCAACCGGTGCCAAAATCGGCTACAGCAAGAGGTGGAAGCCGTCCGGGTAAATGCGGATCGATGGGGGCGAAAACAACCTTTATCGGCGCACGACCATGATCCGCCCGGTAAGGATCAACCGGATTTGGCGCCGAGCCGGCATGACAGCGAAATGAGTAGGATGCAGGTCCTGAAGCAGAGCAAGCGAGCAGAACGAAGGATCGATTTGACCGTCGCAGCCCGTTTGCGCCGTTTTGTACCCTTCCTTGCAGCCGCAGCAATGTTGAACAGCTGCCAGACGGTGATGGATCAATCCTATCAGCCGAGCGTTTCGCCCTCCGCCAATCCGCAGATCGTTTCCGAAGTGCAGAAGAACGATCCGCGCGCGCAAATGGGAGCCCGCGAGCATCCGCGTATCCTCGCAAGCTATGGCGGCGAATACAAGGATGCCAAGACGGAGAGGCTCGTTGCCCGCATCGCCGGCGCCTTGACCAGTGTGTCGGAAAATCCGCAGCAGTCCTACCGCATCACCATTCTCAATTCGCCCTCGATCAATGCCTTTGCCTTGCCCGGCGGCTATCTCTATGTGACGCGCGGCCTTCTGGCGCTCGCCAATGATGCGTCCGAAGTCGCCGCGGTGCTGTCGCACGAGATGGCGCACGTAACAGCCAATCACGGCATCGAGCGGCAGAAACGCGAAGAAGCCGAAGTCATCGCCAGCCGCGTCGTTTCGGAAGTCCTGTCGAGCGATCTGGCCGGCAAGCAGGCGCTTGCCCGCGGCAAGCTGCGTCTCGCCGCCTTCTCGCGCCAGCAGGAACTCCAGGCCGACGAGATCGGCATTCGCACACTCGGCCAGGCCGGCTACGATCCTTACGCCGCCGCGCGCTTCCTGAACGCGATGGAGGACTATAGCCGCTTCATGTCGGCCAATTCCGACGTCGACCAGAGCCTGGACTTCCTTTCGAGTCACCCGAGCACGCCGCAGCGTATCGACCTTGCCAAGGCGCACGCGCGCGAATTCGGCGAGGAAGGCAAGGTCGGCGACATCGGCCGCGACTATTATCTCAACGGCATCGACGGCCTGCTCTATGGCGACAGCCCCGAAGAAGGCTATGTGCGTGGCCAGACCTTCCTGCATGGCGGCCTCGGCATCCGCTTCGACGTCCCGCCCGATTTCCGTATCGACAACAAGGTCGAAGCCGTCATGGCGACCGGCCCCGGCGACATCGCCATCCGCTTCGACGGCGTGGCCGACACCCAGAACCAGAATCTGACGAACTATATCTCCAGCGGCTGGGTCACCGGCCTCGATCCCTCCTCGATCAGGTCGATCACCGTCAATGGCATGCCGGCCGCCACTGCGCGCGCCTCAGCCGACCGCTGGGATTTCGATGTGACCGTGATCCGCGACCGCACGCAGATCTTCCGCTTCCTGACGGCGGTGCCGAAGGGGAATATCGCTCAGCTTGATCAGACCGCCAATGTGCTGCGTGCCAGCTTCCGGCATATGACCCCGGAAGAGGCGGCCTCGCTGAAGCCGCTGCGTGTTCGCGTCGTTACCGTCAAACCCGGCGACACCATCACCACGCTCGCCGCCCGCATGATGGGCACGGACCGCAAGCTCGACCTGTTCAAACTGATAAATGCCCTGCCAACCGGGGCAAACATTGCACCGGGCGACAAGGTCAAAATCATTTCGGAATAATAGCGGGACGACTTCTCCCGGAGGGGAGAAGCGCGCACTCAGGCGTAGCTGGCCATGCGGGGATCCGCATCCACCAGGGCGTTGCGGAGCTTGTCCATCGCGCGGCTTTCGATCTGGCGCACGCGCTCCTTGGAAATGCCAAGATCAGCACCGAGCTCTTCGAGCGTCGCGCCGTCTTCGACCAGGCGGCGGGCTTGGATGATCTTCATTTCACGTTCGTTGAGATGTTTCAGCGCCGACGCCAGCCAAACGCGGCGGCGCTCGCCGTCGATCATGTCGGACACCTGCTCGTCGGGAAGCGGCTCGTCGCTGATCAGGAAATCGATGCGCTCGGCACTTTCGGAATCGCCAGCAATGGAGGGGGCCTGCAGGGAGGTATCGCTACTGGAGAGGCGCGCATCCATCGTCTGCACATCCGTAAGGCTGACACCGAGCGTCACGGCAATTTCTTCATGGATGGACTGGACGGTGACGTTGGAATTGCTGCGGGCAAGCTTGGCGCGTAAGCGGCGCAGATTGAAAAACAGCGCCTTCTGGGCGGAACTCGTGCCGCCGCGCACGATCGACCAATTGCGCAGGATATAGTCCTGGATCGAAGCGCGAATCCACCAGCTTGCATAGGTGGAGAAGCGAACTTCCCGCTCCGGTTCGAAGCGGGCGGCCGCTTCCAGCAGGCCGACATAGCCTTCCTGCACCAGATCGCTCATCGGCAGTCCGAAGTTACGAAACTTCCCCGCCATGGAAATGACGAGGCGCATATGGGCAGTTGCGATCTGATTGCGGGCGCCGCGATCATCGTGGTCTTTCCAGCGCATGGCGAGATCGTGTTCTTCGTCGCGAGCCAGATAGGGAGCAGCCATGGCAACTTTGATCATGCGCCGATCTGCAGACATATTCGTCATATGCATCTCCTGGGTTTCGGCCTCAAATCGTCTCTATGCCGCGGTCGACGAAAAGGGCAGCAAGCATCGTTTCCGAACATCGCTGTTCGGATGGAAATCAATGAATAAAATTGCAAATTGGAAACCGATTATCCGGTTCACCGGATGATCGATGACTAGTCTAGTTCGATCTCATCGAACGGGTCTGACGATTGAATCATCTTCAGATCGCCGGGGAGCTTCGAGTGAAAACGCATAGGCCGGTCCTCGTGAATGTCCATAAAAACGGCCTGTCTGAATACCCCTCTCCACAGGAGTGTACCCACACGGACCGCCAACACAGGGCTTTAACGCATCAGAACGGAAAAGGTTCCAAAGAAAAAACCCGGCACGAAGGCCGGGTTTTTTGAAGCGATATTGGCGTCTGGCCTTATGCGGCTTCGTCCTGCGAATCGTCTTCTTCGACGACCTTGCCGCGCTTCGGTCCCTTGTTCAGGTTGGTTTCGACAAGGCGAACGGCTTCGGTTTCCGACATCTTGTTGACAGCGGCGATTTCACGCGCCATGCGGTCAAGTGCAGCTTCATAAAGCTGACGTTCGGAATAGGACTGTTCCGGCTGGTTCTCGGCGCGATAGAGATCGCGAACGACTTCTGCGATCGAGATCAGATCGCCGGAATTGATCTTGGCATCGTATTCCTGCGCGCGGCGCGACCACATGGTGCGCTTGACGCGGGCCTTGCCCTGCACGACCTTCAATGCACGCTCGACGAAATCGGTCTCGGAAAGCTTGCGCATGCCGATGCTCATGGCCTTGGCCACCGGAACCTTCAGGCGCATCTTGTCTTTCTCGAAGTCGATTACAAACAGCTCGAGCTTCATGCCTGCGACTTCCTGTTCTTCGATCGCAGTGATCGTGCCGACACCGTGGGCCGGATAAACGATCGCTTCACCAGTCTTGAAGCCATGGCGTGCTGCTGAAGGTTTTTTCTGCTGGGTCGTCATTCTTTTCAAAAACTCCCTGTTATGCGCCCCGTTAGGGCCGGGGTGCCGGGTCAGTCAGGCCCGGATGAGACGGACGTACCGTCGGGTCACTTCATCCTGGTCCAGCCAGACTTATGCAAACAGAAACCCACCCATCGCGATCAGGGACCCGACAACACAATACGTTGATATGTCAAGGAAACCGCGTACGGATTGGTGATTTGCTTTCGTGATGGTTTCGGGCATGCGAAATGCCGCAGTGGATCAGTGTGACGACCCTATCACAAAAATCTGAGGAAATCAATAATTTGCTGCGCACGCGCCAAATTGGCCACGTTGACCGGCCAGCGGCCCAATGGCAATGATTCGCTTTCTGCGATATCGACTACACCTTTATCGAAGGCCTGTCACGGCCTTCGATCAGTCGCCCGTACCGGGATTGGCCGAGAAATACTTCTCGAATTTTCCCTGTTCGCCATCCATTTCCTTGGCTTCCGGCATCGGGTCACGCTTGACCGTGATGTTCGGCCAAATGGCGGCGTATTCCGCATTGACCTTCAGCCACTTGTCGAGACCCGGTTCCGTATCGGGCTTGATCGCCTCAGCAGGACATTCCGGTTCGCAGACGCCGCAATCGATGCATTCGTCGGGATGGATGACGAGAAAGTTCTCGCCCTCATAGAAGCAGTCGACAGGGCAGACTTCCACGCAATCGGTATATTTGCAGCGAATGCAATTGTCAGTCACGACATATGTCATGAAGCACTCCAGGGATGTATTGAGCTTCCGCGGACGCGCAACCTGGAACGTCGCACCTTCCCACGGCGCCGAACGGGCAGACGAATGCGTCACACGCAAACGCGCCGCCCGGCTGGTTACCGGCAGGGTGATCGTGAGGTATCGACTTTGTCACCCAATTTCAAGGACAAACAATCGCAAAACCCCTTCGCAACAGGCAGAGTTTTCTAATCATCGTCGGAGATGAGGCGATCGATCGCACGCCGATCCCTTTTTGTGGGCCTGCCGCTGCCGGGTGCCCGCAACGCCTGCTCGAACGGGGTGAGGCGTTTTGTCTCATCGGGCGGCGGCGTCAGATCTTCGTAAAGCAGCCTGGCTTCTTCGAAGGGACCCCTACGTTCGCCGGCCGACCGCACGATCAACACTATATCCCGCCGCTCCAGCGAGAGCTCGATGCGGTCACCGGCCTTGATGCCGAAACTCGGCTGCACGACCCGCTCGCCATTCACCCGGACGCTGCCGTTCTGCACATAGACCTGCGCCAATGAGCGGGATTTCACCATGCGGGCAAAGAACAGCCATTTGTCGATGCGCTGGCGCGAACCGGAAAATGGCTGTTTTTCGTCCGTCATGACCTATTTCTTCATCTGCTCCTTGAGGGCAGCGAGCTTGGCGAAAGGAGAATCCGGATCGATCGGCTTTTCCTTGCGCGGCGGCTTGGCTTCGAAGCGCAACGGCTGAGAGGCGCCGCGATTGTTGCGATCATTCCGGTCGCCACGTTCCTGACGATCACCGCGTTCGCCGCGGTTGCCCTGATGCTGCGGACGACCGCCTTCGCGATTCCCGCGCGGACCCTTGTCACTGCCACGAGCCTCACGATTGTCGCGTCCATCGCGGCGATCACGACCGCCTTCGCGATTGCCTTCACCGGCTGCCTGCTCGCCACCACGACGATTGCCCTGCTGACCGCGCCCCTCGCCCTGCTGGCCGCGACGATCGCCATGGCCACGGCCGCCTTGCCGCTGCTGATGGTCGTTGCGGCCACCCAGACGCCAGAGCAGAACCGGCTTCGGTTCCGCCGGCTCTGCGGCGACTTCTGCAGCGGCAACTGGCTCGGCAGCTACGGCAACTTCCGTCTCAGCAGGTGCCTCGGCGGGAGCGGCTGCTTCCTGCGAAACGGCTTCCACTTCCTTAGCCGGCTCGTCAGTCGCTGTGTCGGCATCATCATGATCGGCCTTTTCGGCTGTGGCGTCCCCAGCCGGTGCGGCGGGCGCTGCAGCCGCGTCCTGCTGAGCGAGGAAGGCCGTAGCCTCCTCCGCCTTCACCGCATCGGCGCGATAGCCGAGACCCTTGAGGATTTCCTCCATGTCCTCGAGCGTCGCGCCGAGAATGGAGAGCATCGCTGTCGTCGTCGTGAAGCGACGGCCGTCATAAGCGCCGTCAGGGCGCGAAGCTTGGCCGGGCTTCCACTGCAGCAGCGGACGGATGAGGTCCGCCAGGCGCTCGAGGATGTCGATGCGCACCGCGCGCTTGCCGAGGAACCGGAAGCCGGCAAGCTTGTAAAATGTGCGCTCATAGCCCGGATCGGTGACGACCGAGGTACGGCCGGCGGCCAGAACCGGGATCAGATCGCCATAGCCCGGCTTGTCCAGGCCATCGTTCTTCAGCGCCCAGAGGAGCGTGATGAGCTCGGCCGGAGCCGGCTTCAGCAGGGCGGGCACAAAAATATGGTACGCGCCAAAGCGAACGCCGTAGCGGCGCATCGAGGCACGCCCGTCCTGATCCAGCGATTTCACTTCTTCCGTGACGTCGCGGCGGAACAGAACGCCGAGATTCTCCACCAGCTGGAAAGCCAGCCCCTTGGCAAGGCCCTGCAGATCTTCGGCACGTTGGAGATCGTCCAGCGGCTTCAGGATCGTGCTGATGTGATGGTTCACGAAGCGCTCGATACGGGCGGCGACATGATCGCGCGCATTGCCGGTCAGCTGTTCGTCGGCAAGCAGGATGACGCGCGGACGCATGACATGATCGCTGCCTGACAGGCGCGCGACGGGGTCGCCGAGCCAGCGCACGAGGCCATCGGCACTGATCGCGAGATCGCCGTTGCCGGCCGCATGCAGACGTGCGGCACGTGCCTCGAACTCCAGCCCGAGCGCCTTCTGCGAGGCGGTCTGGACAGCCTTGGCATCCGGCCCCTCGGTCCCTGCGATAGGCGTGAACCGGAATCCGGTCAACTGTCCCACATGATGCCCCTCTACGAAGACATCTCCATTCACACTGATTTCAGCTTCCAGCATCGCATTCTCTCTCAGGCGCTTCATGAGCACAGATGTCCTGCGATCAACAAAGCGTTTCGTCAACCTCTCATGTAACGCGTCGGACAATCGATCTTCGATTTCCCGCGTCTTTTCTTGCCAGTGTGTCGGATCGGCAAGCCAGCCGGGCCGGTTCGACACATAGGTCCAAGTCCTTATCTGCGCGATTCGCGCCGAAAGCGTGTCGATCTCGCCATCCGTCCGATCGGCGCGATGCACCTGTTCGGCCAGGAAATCCTCTTTCACCGTGCCATAGCGCACGAGATCAGAAAAGAGGGTGGCGATGAGATCAGCATGCTGGGCAGGCGTGATGCGCCGATAGTCGGGAAGCGCACAGGCCTCCCACAATTTCTCAACCCGAGCCGGGTTGCTGGCAAGATCGACTATCTCCAGATCGCGTGACAGATATTCCAATGCCTGTTGGTCTACCGCAGGCAGCGCACGCGTCAAGCCCTGCACGCGAGGCGCGTCTTCCAAACTTGCACGCAACGCCGCGATCGAAGCGAAATCCAGGTCTTTGGTGCGCCATTGCAGCACCTTGACCATGTCGAATTCGTGTCCCTCGATCCGGCGCACGAGTTCGTCGTCGAAAGGATCGACTTGTCCCGTCACCCCGAAGGTGCCGTCCTTGAGATGGCGGCCGGCGCGACCTGCGATCTGACCGAGCTCGGCGGGATTGAGATTGCGGAATTGATAGCCGTCGAACTTGCGGTCCTGCGCAAAGGCGACATGATCCACATCGAGGTTGAGCCCCATGCCGATCGCATCGGTCGCAACCAGATATTCGACATCGCCGGCCTGATAGAGCGCCACCTGCGCATTGCGGGTACGCGGGCTGAGCGCTCCGAGGACGACGGCCGCGCCACCGCGCTGGCGGCGGATAAGCTCTGCGATCGCATAAACCTCGTCGGCGGAAAAGGCGACGATGGCCGTGCGCTGCGGCAGCCGCGTGATCTTCTTCTGCCCGGCGTAGAAAAGATGCGATAGCCTCGGCCGTTCGAGGACGGTAATCCCAGGTAGAAGTTGTTCAAGGATCGGCCGCATCGTGCCGGCGCCGAGCAGCAGGGTTTCATCGCGGCCGCGCAGATGCAAAAGGCGGTCAGTAAAAATATGTCCGCGCTCCAGATCGCCGGCAAGCTGCACTTCGTCGATCGCAACGAAGGAGGCGCGCGTCTCGCGCGGCATGGCCTCGACGGTGCAGACCGAATAACGCGCATTGGGCGGCGATATCTTTTCCTCGCCGGTCACCAGAGCGACATTGTGCGCGCCAACCTTCTCGACGACGCGCGTATACACCTCACGGGCAAGCAGCCGCAGCGGCAGGCCGATCACGCCGCTGCCGTGTGCCACCATGCGCTCGATGGCATAATGGGTCTTGCCGGTATTGGTCGGTCCGAGCACTGCGGTCACGCCGCGTCCGCTCAGGATCATGGGCTGCGAAGTCTGAGTCATAGGTCCGTGCATAGGCGAGAAACAGCCGTCTTCCGATCAGCCAGTTCCTCCTGGAGGAAACGAACAGATGACGACCATATGTGACAAAGGCAAGACCCGAATGAAAAAACAGATGCGGCAACATTCGATTTCATATTTGAGCGCTTCAACCATAAGCTACATTTACATTGCATCCCATGCGAGTCCGGGCGATTCCGGAACAGCCTGAGAACGAATCGGAGACGAATCGCTGACTCCGTCACGTTCCTTATTTGTTCACGACTACATATGGATTTCAATGAAAAGATTCCCACCAAATGCTGAATCTCGTTTCCACGGCTTTCCGCTGAAAAAAGGAGTCAAGCGGAGAATCCTCAGCCAGAGAAATTTCGCGCCGTGCCATCGTTAACAATCTGTAAATAATAAAGTTTCGTATGAATCAGCGGACGACATCCACCTCCAGGCCAAAGCCGAAACGAATCGGCGACGAATCGCGGATTCCAAGCGATTCTGTTTTGTTCTCCACAATATCTAGCGGTTTTCCGTCAGGAGGATACCGGACTCTGAATGGTTGAGACGCGAATCCGAGCCGAATCTGGGATTGCGGTTCGTCTTTTGACGAGCGCAGCTATAATGAATCGACAAATGCACGCAAAAAGTGCAGCCGTTAACACAACGATCAAAGCCGGAACGAATCGGTGACGAATCGCGGATATCAGCGGGTATCGCATTTGTTCACGGCTACATGTTGTATTTCGCCGGAGCAGCATCGCGACATAGAGGTCAGCTTGAATGGCAATCCTGTTGCGGAGTTCGCTGCGAATTAACGAATTCGCCCGCGAACACACCACCTGGACGACATTTGCCGACGGCAGCATCCTTGTATTCGGCACGTCGGCAAACGCCCAGCCGTTAACCAAAGTTCAAATGCAGAACGAATCGCCGACGAATCACGGACATCCGGCCTTTCCCGTTTCGTTCACCACAACCCATTGTATTTTAATGGTATTTTAACCATACAATGAATTTGCCGCCGCGCTTGTAACCGTCACCCGATGCGATCCCATTTAAGGATTCGCTAAGCATCCCAACTGCTGTGCGCGTGCATTTTTATTTCTTAGCCGGAACAATTGTCGCGCATGCAAGTTTCTATGAGCAGAATTGCGGAATTCGTCCATTCACTGGAATAGTTTCGAGTGGGAAGGCTGGAAGATTAACGCCATTTCGAACAGCGATAATGGCGGGATATTCGAGCCGGACGGACATGGAGGAGACATATCATGCTTGGTACGGTATTGCTTGTCATACTGATTCTGCTGCTGGTTGGCGCACTTCCCAGCTGGGGTTACAGCCGGTCTTGGGGGTATGGTCCATCGGGTGGTCTCGGGCTTGTTCTCGTCATTGTCCTCATTCTGTTATTAATGGGGCGCATCTGATCCGCAGACATTGTTCAAACCTCGCAACATCAGGGAGCTAACACCATGAAGAAGATTATCGTCGCGATCGCCCTCGTCGGCGCATTGGCGTCGTGCACGGCAACGGAAAAAGGTACGGCGATCGGCGCCGGTACCGGCGCGCTGATCGGTGGCGTCGCCACCCATAGCTGGGGGGGCGCCGCGGTCGGCGCGGTCGCTGGCGGCGTAGTCGGCAACCTCATCGGACGTTCGGAAGAGCGTCGCGGCTACTGCATCTATCGCGACCGTTATGGTCACCGTTATGAGGCTCGCTGCCGCTAAGGCATTGCCTGACCGGTCGCCACCGGCGGCCGGTCAGGATTCCCTCTCGGAACAAATTCAGTGAGCGGCAGCTCCCTCAACAAAATCTTCTTTCCGCGCCGTCAGTCACGGCGAGTTGGCAGTGTTTTGAGAAAGGAACGGCATCATGGCCGCAATCATCGCAAGCATTGCAGCACTCGTGCTTACCGGCACCACTTTTTACGCGCTCGTAAGCGCGGCGAGAGCTCGAGACAGGGAGAAGCGGCAGGTCGCCCTTGAGGCGGTCATCCTGGAATTCAAGCCACGACATCGGCAGCAGGCCTCAACAAGAGGATGATTGCCGGCTGAGCTCAGTAATTCCGTTCGTAACGCGCTATACAGGCTGAAGCGGCTCCGTCGCCCTGAGCCGCTTTTTTATAGCTCTTGCGCGGCTCCCAGCGGAAGACTGGCCTGCGCTTTTCCTGAATTGCCTAGACGAAGAGCTGGCCGCCATTGGCAGATATGGTCGATCCGGTAATGAAACCGGCATCGTCGCTGGCCAGGAAGACGGCGATGCGCGCGATTTCCTCGGGTTCGCCGAGGCGCCCGACGGGAATCTGCGGAATGATGCGCTCGTTCAGCACTTTCTCCGGAACCGCCAGCACCATCTCCGTGCCGATATAGCCGGGGCAAATCGCGTTGACCGTGATGTTCTTGGCGGCACCTTCCTGCGCAAGCGCCTTGGTGAAGCCGAGATCGCCCGCCTTGGCCGCGGAGTAGTTCGCCTGCCCCATCTGCCCCTTCTGACCATTGATGGACGAGATATTGATGACGCGGCCGAAGCTGCGGTCGCGCATGCCCTGCCAGACGTGGTGCGTCATGTTGAAGAGGCCGGTGAGATTGGTATTGATAACCTCGTGCCATTGCTGCGGTGTCATCTTGTGGAACATGGCATCGCGGGTGATGCCGGCATTGTTGACCAGGATGTCGACATGACCAAGATCATGCTCGATCTTGGCGATGCCCTTGCCGCAGGCCTCGTAGTCGGTGACATCCCACTTGTGAACGGAAATCCCCGTCACATCGTGGAAAGCCCGGGCCTTCTCATCATTGCCGGCATAGGTTGCGGCTACCTTATAGCCCGCATTGTGCAGCGCCATCGAAATGGCAGCTCCGATGCCGCGCGTACCTCCGGTTACCAATGCCACTCTGCTCATGTGCCACTCCCCTTTTTTGTTGCGGAGGCGTGACGCCCGAAGGTCGGGTCGCCCGCTCGCTTTCATCACTTCTTCTGGAAAATTCCCTTCAAGACGCCTTAGAGCATGATGCCGAAAAGTGTCATGCGGTTTTCGGACGACATCATGCTCTATTTCTTTGATTCTAGAGCGCCTCGAAGCACATGGCGACACCCATGCCGCCGCCGATGCAAAGCGTGGCAAGTCCCTTGCGCGCACCGCGGCGCCTCATCTCGAACAGCAGCGTATTGAGGATGCGAGCACCCGAAGCACCGATCGGATGGCCGATCGCGATCGCGCCTCCATTGACGTTGACGATCGACGTATCCCAGCCGAGATCCTTGTTGACGGCGCAGGCCTGGGCAGCAAACGCCTCATTGGCCTCGACGAGATCGAGGTCGTTGACGGACCAGCCGGCCTTTTCCAGCGCCTTGCGGGAGGCCGGTATCGGCCCCGTACCCATGATCTGCGGATCGACGCCGGCGGTTGCCCAGGAGACGATGCGGGCCAACGGTTGGATGCCGCGGCGCGAGGCTTCCGCCTCGGTCATCAGCACGGCCGCAGCGGCGCCGTCGTTAAGCCCGGAAGCGTTGCCGGCGGTGACGGAGCCCTCCTTGTCGAAGGCCGGGCGCAGCTTCGCCATGGCCTCCATCGTCGCACCAAGGCGGATATATTCATCGGCATCAACCGTAACGTCGCCCTTGCGCGTCTGGATGGTGAAGGGAATGATCTCGTCCTTGAAGCGGCCAGCCTTCTGTGCGGCTTCCGCCTTGTTCTGCGAGGCAACGGCGAACTGATCCTGCTCCTCGCGCGACAGCTGCCACTGGCGGGCGATGTTTTCGGCCGTGATGCCCATGTGGTAACCGTAGAAGGCGTCCGTCAGGCCATCCTTGATCATGGTGTCGATCATCTTCATGTCGCCCATCTTGGTGCCGGAGCGAAGATTCGCGGCATGTGGTGCCATCGACATGGATTCTTGGCCACCGGCGACGATGATCTTGGCGTCACCGGTTGCGATCTGCTGCAGGCCGAGCGCCACGGCACGCAGGCCCGAGCCGCATAGCTGGTTCACGCCCCATGCGGTCGCTTCCTGCGGAATGCCGGCCTTCATCGCGGCCTGGCGGGCCGGGTTCTGCCCTTCGCCGGCCTGAAGCACCTGGCCGAGGATCACTTCATCGACCTCCTTGGCCTCGACACCGGCGCGCTCCAGCGCACCCTTGATCGCGGCCGCGCCGAGTTCATGCGCCGGAACGGTCGCGAACGCGCCGTTGAACGAACCGACCGCAGTGCGGGCAGCGCTGGCGACGACGATGGATGAACTGCTCATGGAAGCCTCCTCACAGAATGAACACGTATATGAGGCGAAACTGTCAAAGCTTTGCTCCTGAGTCAAACAGCAAGAATTTTCATCGTACAGATTTCACGAAGCTGTCACCGCCTTCAAAAAATCCAATCAAAGGAAAGGCCTTGCCGCATCGCACAAACCGATTGTCACCAAGCTTCTTTTGCGTCTACACTCCGGAGTGGAGGAATATTCCATACAATCAGACGGGGCCAGGAGACTGATAAATGGCAAAGAATGAGGGCCAGATCGTAATCAAGAAATACGCCAATCGCCGCCTATACAATACCGGCACCAGCACCTATGTGACGCTGGACGACCTGGCGGAGATGGTGAAGAAGGGCGAGGAATTCATCGTCCAGGACGCCAAGAGCGGTGATGATATTACGCATTCGGTCCTGACACAGATCATTTTCGAACAGGAATCAAAGACCGGCAACACGCTGCTGCCGATTTCGTTCCTCCGCCAGCTGATCGGCTATTACGGCGATCAGATGCAGATGGTGGTGCCGAGCTTCCTCGAGCACTCCATGCGTGCCTTTACCGAGCAGCAGACGCAGATGCGCGAGCAGATCAATCGCGCTTTCGGCGAGACGCCGCTCGGCAAGAACCTTCAACTCCCCATCAAGATGGTCGAGGAGCAGGTCCGCCGCAACACAGAGATGTTTCAGCAGGCCATGCAGATGTTCTCGCCCTTCATGCAGCCGCCGGCCAAGGAAAGCCGCAAGGCCGAGGCCAAGGACATCGACGAGCTCAAGGAACAGCTCCGCGCCATGCAGAACAAGCTGGATAGCCTTTGAAATCAGGCGATGCGCTCCTGAATCCTTGGAGAGTTTTCACCCGCTCTGTCACTGTCGTGACATCTCCCCCACCAGGGGGAGATTGTTGGGAATATGTCGCTCCGCCCTGGCAAGTAACCTGATTTGGTTTCTGCAGATGCGATTGTAGCTTGAGGCGAGACAGTGCCGCGAGTTACCAACCTCCCCCTTGTGGAAGAGATGTCCTGAAGGGACAAAGGGGGTATCAGAGCTTCGGCACAAGCGCAGCCACTTCGTCCCACTAACACACCCAATCAAAACAAAAAAAGGCCGGCGAACCGCCAGCCTTTTATTCATGTGCCATCAAGGAAGCGCTAGATTATGCGCTTTCCTTCGGCGTCAGAACCTGACGACCGCGATACATGCCGGTCTTCAGGTCGATGTGGTGCGGACGACGCAGTTCGCCGGAGTTCTTGTCTTCGACGTAGGTCGAAGCCTTCAGGGCGTCAGCAGAGCGGCGCATACCGCGCTTGGACGGGCTCGTTTTTCTCTTCGGTACAGCCATTCTCGTTACTCCATGTACGGACGACACATATCCACGGCCAGCAAGGCGGCCGAAACAGACATGCATCAATTTCGGAAATTGGGCGGGCTTATACATGGCTTGACGGGCTTTGACCAGTCCCTAATAGCATTTTTTGCCCATCGCACCAGATTCGCGGATATTCGAGACCGGGTCAGTCCTCGTCCTCCGGCACGGTCCATGTTTCCTGCAATGCAGCTTCCTCCCATTTTTGCCAGGCAGGCAGCGCCTTCATGGCCACCATATAGTCCCGCGTATCCGTCGCAACCGCGATGTCATACCGCTCCAGACGGCTGACGACGGGGGCAAACATGGCGTCCGCGCCGGAAAAATTCCCGAACAGGAAAGGCCCGCCAGAAAAGGCTCTCGCCTCGCGCCAGATGGCCTCGATACGCGCCACGTCCTCCATCACTCCGCCGGGGAGATCGCGCCGGGCGACCGGACGGCGCATGTTCATCGGGCAGAAGTTGCGCAGGGCGCTGAAACCGGAAACCATTTCCATGCTGTAGGATCGCGCCAGCGCACGCGCCTGGCGATCTCTCGGCAAAAGCCCGGCGTCCGGGAAAAGCTCGGCCGCATATTCGATGATGGAGAAGGATTCCCATACCTTGAAGCCGCCGTGAACCAGCATCGGCACCTTGCCCGTCGGCGACACCTCACGAATGCGCGGGTTTCCGGCTGGAAAATCGAAAGGGATCAGCACTTCTTCGAAGGGAATGCCGCACCCTTCAAGAGCAATCCATGGCCGAAACGACCAGGACGAATAGTTCTTGTTGCCGATATAAAGCGTGAGCTTGTCCACGATCGCATGTTCCTTTTCAGTGCCGGACTCTGAAGGGAAAGAATTCTTGAAATGATTCATATCGCCCTTACGTCACGGTCAAGAATGCCAGATGACGACAAGCCGATCGAACGACAAGTTCTGATATCAGTCATAAAGGCATTTGATGTATGCGTCGGCGTTGCGCGCGCGGCGCTGGATCAGCGAAGCGAGCTGGCTGAGCCCGCGTCCGGGCCTGCTCGCCACCCGGTCGATCGGGTTCGGCAGCGATACGGCGAGGAGGGCTGCCTGACGTGCCGTGAGCTTAGAGGCCGGCACCTTGAAATGGTAGCGCGCCGCCGCCTCGATGCCGTAAATGCCCGGTCCCCATTCGGCAATATTGAGATAGATCTCCATCATCCGGCGTTTCGACCAGACGGCCGAGGCGGAAACCGCCAGCGGCAATTCCAGCGTCTTGCGTACGAAAGAGCGGCCGTTCCATAAAAACAGGTTCTTCACCGTCTGCATCGGGATCGTGCTGCCGCCGCGCGTGGACCTGCCGCGCAGCGTTTCCTGGACCAGCGCCCGCATCTCGCCCCAATCGACACCACCGTGAAAACAGAACTGCCCGTCTTCCGAGACCATGACGGATTTCACCAGCACCGGCGCGATTTTATCGAGCGGAACCCAGCGGCGGTCATATCCCTGAAGGGTAACGGCGTCGCCTACCATCAGGGTGGAAACGGGTTGGACGAACGGCAGCAGATAAAAGACGATGAAAAGATAAGGCAGCAGGAGGACACCAATCAATACGAGGACGACGCGCTGCCAAACTGGCCTTGCTTTGAAGCGCGCCAACGGGGAGGAGCGTTGCGGCACCTCGGCTTCCTCCTCCTCATTATCAGTCGATATGTCCAAGTGCCTGACGTCCACGATCGCTCCATCCCGGTACAACCCCTTAATGCATCCGGGAAACGCTCTGATGCTGCATCCCGTCATACCGTCTACATAAAGCGATGACCAGAGCGCGGCGCAATTCCCACCCCACCGTCGACAATTGTCATTGCCAGCAACGGCCTCTCATGCCAAACAGCGCCCATGGACAGCACCCATTCCTCGTTCGAGAACCGCCTGAAGGACAATGCCGGCAAGACCGAAGCTCTGCTGAACCGGCTTCTCGCCGACGGCAGCCTGAATGACGAGATCGTCCGCCCCGACAGGCTGCTGAGGGCGATGCGCCACGGCGTCCTGAACGGCGGCAAGCGGTTGCGTCCCTTCCTTGTCGCGGAATCGGCGGCGCTTCTCGGCGGCAATGCCGAGGCGGCACTGAGGGTCGGCGCAGCGCTCGAATGCGTGCACTGCTATTCCCTCGTCCACGACGATCTTCCCGCCATGGACGACGACGACCTGCGCCGCGGCCAGCCGACCGTGCATATCGCCTTCGATTACGCAACCGCGATCCTGGCGGGCGACAGCCTGCTCACCTATGCCTTCGACATTATCGCCGCCCCCGAGACGGAGCTACCGGCGGATCGGAAAATGGCACTCGTGCTGGCGCTGTCGCGTGCGGCTGGCATTGGCGGCATGGCCGGGGGCCAGGCGCTTGATCTCGCCGCGGAGAAGGAAACGCCCGATGAAAATGGCATAACGACGCTGCAGGCAATGAAGACCGGCGCACTGATCCGCTTTGCCTGCGAGGCCGGCGCCATCATCGCTGGAGCCTCAGCCGAGGACCGCAAGCGCCTTCGGATCTTCGGCGAAAAGATCGGCCTTGCCTTCCAGCTCGCCGACGATCTTCTCGACCTCACCGCCGATGCCGCCACCATGGGTAAGGCAACCGGCAAGGATGCCAGCCGCGGCAAGGGTACGCTGGTCGCCCTGCACGGCCAGGAGTGGGCCGAAACGACGCTCGCGAAGCTGGTGAACGACGCTGCCGACGTGCTGTCCGGCTATGGCGACAAGGCGGATGTCCTGACGGAAACCGCCCGCTTCGTCGCAAACCGTAGAAACTGATCCCTAAGCACCTTCATGGCATTGCCCGAGGGTGAGCCCATCCACTCGGCAACGGCTACCGGCCCATGCCCGTTCAGCCATGGCCATCCATTCAGCCATGAAATGTCACCATCACAAGAATCCATGATTGTGCCGGGTGATTTCGGCCGTGTTTTATGACAAGTTGCCGATCCGAGTTGGCCGACAACGCAGAATTCTTCGCGCCGGCCGACACCCCCCGGGAAATCTTCCATGCACGAGACCCTTGCCTATCTGCCCCAGATCCTGCCGGCCTATATCGCCTACCTCATCGCCGTCGCCAGTCCCGGCCCCGCCATCATGGCCATCATCGGCACCTCGATGACCCATGGCCGCAAGGCCGGCATGTCCATCTCGCTCGGGATTTTCGGGGGATCGATGACCTGGGCGATTGCCGCAGCGGCAGGTCTCGCAACGCTGCTGCAGACCTATGCGATGGCGCTGGAGCTGCTGAAGATCTTCGGCGGCATCTACCTGCTCTATCTCGCCTACAAGGCATTCCGTGCCGTGCGTGCCGGCGGCGAGCTGCCGACCGCTGCCGAAGGCCCGAAAACGCCCAGCTTCAGGTCGCTGGTCCTGCGCGGCTATGGCATTCACGTCACCAATCCGAAGGCGATCTTCGCCTGGCTCGCCATCATTGCGCTCGGCATGCCGCAGGGCGCGCCCGCTTCCGTGGCCGTGCTGATCATCGCCGTCTGCTGCACGACCGGTTTTCTGGTGTTCATGGGCTATGCGATCCTGTTTTCGACATCGCATGCGCTGAAAGTATATCGCAATGCCCGGCGCTGGATCGAGGGCGCCATGGCCGGCTTCTATTGCTTTGCCGGCATCAAGCTGCTGACGAGCAATATCTGATACTGCCTCGCTTTAAGCGGCGGATCACTCCGCCGCGACGGTCTTCTGGCCGAACCGCTTTTCGATATAATCGGTTACCAGCGCCTCGAAATCGGAGGCAATGTTCGGGCCGCGCAGCGTCATAGCCTTCTGGCCGTCGATGAAGACGGGAGCCGCCGGCGTCTCGCCGGTTCCGGGCAGCGAAATGCCGATATCGGCATGCTTGCTTTCGCCCGGACCGTTGACGATGCAGCCCATGACGGCAACGTTCAGCGCTTCGACGCCCGGATATTTCTCGCGCCAGATCGGCATGTTCTTGCGGATGTCGTTCTGGATATTCTGCGCCAGTTCCTGGAAGACCGTCGACGTCGTGCGGCCGCAGCCCGGACATGCCGCAACGACGGGAATGAACTGCCGGAAGCCCATGACCTGCAGCAGTTCCTGCGCCACCTGCACTTCGCGGGTACGGTCGCCATTCGGCTCCGGCGTCAAGGAAACGCGGATGGTATCGCCGATGCCATGCTGCAGTACATAGCCCATGGCGGCGGACGAGGCGACGATGCCCTTCGAGCCCATTCCGGCCTCGGTGAGGCCCAAATGCAGCGCATGGTCGGAACGTTCCGACAGCATGGAATAGACGGCGATCAGATCCTGCACCTGGCTGACCTTGGCCGACAGGATGATGCGGTTGCGCGGCAGGCCGATGTCTTCGGCAAGATCGGCCGAGATCAGTGCCGACTGCACGATCGTCTCGCGCGTCACCTGCCGGGCCGAGAGCGGCGAGCCTTCGGCGGCATTCTTGTCCATCAACGCGGTCAAGAGATCCTGATCGAGCGAGCCCCAGTTGACGCCGATGCGCACCGGCTTGTCGTAGCGGATCGCCATCTCGATGATTTCGGCGAACTGCTTGTCCTTCTTGTCCTTGAAGCCGACATTGCCGGGATTGATGCGGTATTTCGCCAGCGCCTCGGCGCAGGCCGGATGATCGGCGAGCAGCTTGTGGCCGATATAATGGAAATCACCGATCAGCGGCACGTCCATGCCGAGCCGCAGCAGCCGCTCGCGGATCTTCGGCACGGCGGCAGCGCTTTCATCGCGATCGACGGTGATGCGCACCAGCTCGGAGCCGGCTTTGTAGAGGGCAGCGACCTGGGCGACGGTCGAATCGATATCGGCCGTATCGGTATTGGTCATGGACTGCACGACGACGGGTGCACCGCCGCCGACGATCACGCCGCCGACATCGACGGCAACGGAGGAACGGCGCGGTTTCGGATCGAAATCGGTGGCGGACGACATGGAAAACTCTCGCAGGCCTCGAAAATGGGTGCCTTTCAGGTGGATCACGAAGCGGTCGTTGTCAACCGCTCCGGCGATCTCTTTTGATCGGACGGAGTTTAGCCGTTACCGAGCAAAAGCGACGAAATTAATGCTTCGCATCCCCGATGCCGTCGGCGTAGCGCGCGAGCGACGAGAAGGCTAGCACGACGAGCAGCAGCACCGGCAGCGTCATCAGGACCGGTGAGAAGCCGACATGCTCGGCGGCAAAACCGATGGCCGACGGCGCGACCAGCATGCCGGAATAGCCGAGCGTCGTGACGACGGAAATGCTGATCCCTGGCTGCAGGCCAGGGATATTGCCGGCAGCGGAAAAGGCGATCGGCACCATGTTGGAAATGCCGATGCCGCAGAGCGCAAAGCCGAGAATGGCGATCTCCGCATTCGGCGCCAGCGCCGCGGTCAGCATGCCGACGATGGCAAATACCGTGCAGATGCGCAGCGTTCTGATGGCGCCCAGCCAATCGCGCACGAAATCGCCGGCAAAGCGCATGGTCGCCATGGTGGCGGAGAAAGCGGCGTAGCCGAAACCCGATAGCGCCACCGACGCACCTTTTTCCTGGCTGAGATAGAGAGCGCTCCAATCCAGGACCGCGCCTTCCGGCACCATGCAGAACAGCGCAACGATGCCGAGCAGCCACGGCAGCGGAATCATCGGCAGCTTTGCCTTCGGCTTGGCCTCATCGTGATGCGGCTGATCGCCAAGCACCATCGGCCAGGCAATGGCGACCAAAAGCACGGCAATCGCGGTCGAGGCCTCGGCATGACCGAGAATGCCCCAGCGCGAAATCAAGAGCCCGCCGATCGCCGCGCCCAAAAGGCCGCCAAGGCTCCAGAAGGCGTGGCAGGAGGACATGATCGCCCGGCGCATGGATTTTTCGACCGAGACGGCATTGGCGTTCATCGCCACATCCATGGCGCCGATGAAACCGCCGAAGAGGAAGAGAGCGACGGCCGCGGTCCAGACATTCGGCGCAAGCGTCAGCGCCAGGATCATCGGCAGCAGCAGCACCGCGAAGGCGCGCACGACGACGCGCGAACCGCGCACGGCGATCTGCGCGCCGGCAAGCGGCATCATCACGAGTGAACCGACGCCGAAGACGAGGATCATCAACCCAAGCTCGAATTTCGTCAGTTGCAGCCGCTCGGCGAATTCGGGAATTTTCGGTGCCCAGCAGCCGACCATGAAGCCATTCATCAAGAACATCAGCGAGACGGCTGCGCGCGATTTGGTGAAAAATGGGCTCCTGCGCTCCTTCAAACTCTCCAGTCTCGTTCCGTTGTCCATAAAAACTCCTCCCAAACTGCGTCGCAGTCTATTTAAATCGATTGAAATCTCAACAATCGAAAAAGCCGCGTAAGTCACATTTCGTCTCCGTCTGTTAAAGTGGGGACGATGGCGCTACAACCCCGAATAAATAACACTGCCGGGCGTCACCCTGATAAAAAGTCCTATTGACGGCGTAAAATTAGGCTCCTATCGGTTGAGACCAGAAAGATTCTTTGGCCGGCCTCGAGTCGGGTCATCCTCTGGTGCATCCCCGTGAAAAACTCCATCAGCTATGGCATCCTGCTTACGGTGTTTGCCTACATGCTGTTCACCGCCCACGATTCGGCGGTGAAGCTGCTCGTCACCTCCATCCCCGTCTGGCAGGTGCTGTTCATCCGAAGCTGCACCATTCTTGCCGGCTGCTTCGTCTTCGAAGGCCCCTCGCTCGTTCAGAAAGTGGCGCGCTCGCCGATCATCAAGCCGATGATCCTGCGCAGCGTCATCATCCTGATCGCCTGGATTTCCTATTACTCGGCAGCCTCCTACCTGCAGCTCGCCGAAGTGACGACGCTCTATTATGCAGCACCGATCGTCGGCACTATCCTCGCAACCATCGTGCTGCGTGAAAAAGTCACCGTCGCCCGCTGGATGGCAGTCGGCGTCGGATTCTGCGGCGTGGTGATCGCCTCCAACCCCGTGGGGCTATCGATTTCCTGGCCGGTTTATCTGGCGCTGCAGGCCGCCGTCCTTTGGGCAAGCGGCATGGTGCTGCTGCGCAAGACCGCGCTGCACGAAAAGAGCCATATCCAGATGGCAGTCTCCAACATTCTGTTCATCATCCTAACCGCCGGCATGGCGATCGCCCACTGGCACACACCGACGCCCTTCCAGATCGTGCTGCTGGCATTGACAGGCATCATCGCCGGCGCCGGCCAGCTCGCCCTTTTCGAAGGCATGCGCCAGGCGCCAGTTTCGGTGCTGGCGCCGTTCGAATATACCTCGCTCGTCTGGGCCTTCCTGCTCGGCTACCTGATCTGGGGCGACATCCCCGGCCCCAACACCTTCATCGGCGCCATCCTGATCCTGAGCGCGGGGTTCATCATCATTATCAGCGAACGGATGAAGCGGCGGGCGGCGGCGGCTTGAGGTGGAGAGCTGGACAATGGCTGTCCGTCACGTTGCCTGCTGTTGTATCGGCTAGCCGTGCTCGCGGTTCGCTAGCAATTGCGGTCCTGGCGGAGCGGCAGCTCCGTGCTAATCGCGGTCATTTGCTTAGGGTCGTTTCGACAACACTACCGCTGCCATATAGGGTTGATGAGGTCTAGGATTTTCCAACAAACGACGCTCAAAACGCGAGAACAGATCGCTGACGAGCTCGATGCGATTGCGAGAGTCTGCGATTAGACTGGCGATCACGGGACCAGACCATGCTCGCGTCATATCCGCATGACGCTTGGCGAATGTCGCTTTGTCACCACTCCTTTCAAACTCCTCCCAACAAGGGTCCGACACTTTAACGAGATCGAGATGCTGCAGGCGCAGGTCGGCGTAATATCCGGATTGAACGAAGGGCGCCTTGATATCCTCCAAAGACCGGAGACCGATTGGTATCGTGAGCCGGTTCAGCTCTTCTTCGGAAAACAAACCATCCTTTCGCATTTCACCGGCGGCCGACCAAAGCTCTCCCAGAAGCCATTCCCAGCCAGTGTCGATCGTCGTGCGGGCGGTAAAACCCGCAACGAGTTTGGCACCCGGCCGCATTTCCTGCGACCTTAGCCGCAGAAAACATTCCCAATCGCTTGCCTGCTGCTTCGCCACTGCAGAAGCCACTGATGGTGAGGCGCTCATACCAGCGAGAATATGATCTTGAGCTTCAATCGCGCCGGTATTCATCCATTGCAACGCCCAGGTCGTCCAGCCAAGATGCACCCGCTGCGGAGAAAGCAACGGCGCGAAATACGATCGGCCAATTGCAGAAGGAAAGATATCGGACGCTCCGAGCATGTAGCTGTCCGGGTCTGAGGCAAGTGCCTCAAACAAGGCCGAAAAATCATTCGATGGAAGATCAGTGTGGACGATTTCGATCGGGACGGATTGCCCCAGCCTGTCTCGCAGCCTGTTTATCGCAATCCGCATCGGGGCCATCGAATTTCGGCCTTGGGAAGAGCCATAGTCAACGATAGTCAGCGGACCTTGGTCAATATGAACCGTCAGGCATGCAGCTTCCCATAGAGAAAGCAGGGCCGCGATTCCGCTCGCCTGCATGGCGGAGTTACGGTTGTAGAAGCCTCCACCTTCCATTGCTGCGCCGCTATTTTGAGTTTGCTGGTCGGACATAGCATTGCCCCCATTTTATACATCCGCAGCTTACCAGACGACCCTTGGCTTGGCGAACCAATGTCGCTCTTCGAGCCAAGACTGGGTGCGGCAGCCGCTCGTTTCTCCTTCGCTTGAGGGCTGTTGGCTGGCCTTCTGGAACGACCCCGGGTCGATTTGACATCATGGCAACTTCGGGCGGAACGACAGGGTGGATCTTGGCGGTCGTCGCCCTGCTGCCATCCTGATCCTGAGCGCCGGGTTCATCATCACTGTTAGCGAACGGATAAAGCGCGTGCAGCGGCAGCTTGTGTCGGATCAATGCGTTTCCCGCAGACGCATGCCCCCAATTGCCGTCGCAAGCAATCCTTCCTGCCCGTACCGAAGCGTTGGGTTTCACCCCACTGGAGCGACGGTCTGTTCGATGGGTTTCGGCTGCCGCATCAGAAGAGCCTGCATCGGCCGCTCGAAGAACTTGAGGAGCACCACCGAAATCCCAATCGTGCAAAGCGTGACCACCAGCAGTATTCCGGTCACAAAGGGTAGGGAGAGATGCTTGCCCAACAGCTTGAGCGGAAGCTGCAGCGTGTAGGGATGGATGAGATAGAGCGAATAGGAGGCGTCTCCCAGCAGAACCAGAATGGCCCATATTCTCCCGGCTGGCATCCTCATCAGCAGGAAGCCCGAGACGAGCAGGACGGCAAGCAGGCTCGAGGCGAAAAGACTGGGGCCGGCGAATGTCACGATGAAGAAATGAGCCCCGCAGGCCAGAAGAATGAGCAGAGCGGCGGCTATATTCGATCCGCTCCTGAAGGCGCTGTATGCCGAATATGCCTTATGAAGCATCATGCCGAGAACGAATTCGATCAATATCGGATTTGTATAGAAACGCCATTCGACCGATCCCTCTGGCCAAATCTCATGCAGCGCGATCAGGAAGAGGACGGCCGCGGAGGCAAACCAGGTTGCCCTGGCGCCAAAGATCAGACAGGCGCCATAAATTATGTAGAAGAACACCTCGTAACAAAGCGTCCAGCCCAGAAAAAGGATCGGCTGCACGGCGCCGCCGCTTTTCTGATAGGGGACGAAAAGAAGAGATTTGACGATCGTCTCCATGGTCACGATCGTCGAATTGAGCAGGCTGGGTTTCACAAGCGCAATCAAGACGACGACGAACGTCAACAGCCAGTAGAGCGGAACGATTCTGGCAATGCGCTTGCGTGCGAAATAGACAAGTCCCCGCGCCGGATTGGAGGAGTAGCTGATGATGAAGCCGCTGAGAACGAAGAAAACGTCGACGCCGGTCGCACCCATGAAGAAATAATTTCGATCGAGATGGTATTCGATCGCAAGGCCGCTTCCGAAATGGAAGAGAACGACGGAAAAAGCGGCCACGAACCGAAGAAACTGGAGAGAATCCAATTGTTTCAAGTTTGACCGCCGAATGGAAAGCGTCTGTTCGTTAATCATGAGGGCCCCAATCCGCTCTGATAGCTTGTTCCAACAAGGTTGCCATAGCCGCATTGGTGCTGCGGCTTGGATGCCAATCGCATCCGAAATCCTTCGGTTTGACGCGTAAATTCAGATATCGCAGGCGAGTTTCGCCTTTCGCGGCGCTCGCCTGGACGACGGCCTCGATTGCTTTCTCGGCCACATCGAAATCCTTCTGGGACATCATCGGGCCGAGTGCGGCGTACAGATAGGCCTTTGGAAACTGATTTCTGAGCCTGAAAATGAGCTTGACGTATTCCTCGATGAAATCGCTGGGATTCCTGTTATCCGAAAAGTCGTTCGTCCCCAGATTGACGACCACCGCGGAAACGCGTTCGTCAGGAAGGGCGGGCACGCCCTTTCTCAACGGCGTCACGCTGTCGATGACATCAAGCATGGTTTTCGCATTCTTGCCTGTGCGCGAAAGGCCGATTCCGGAAACAGCGAGCGTCGTAAGTTCCATCCCGAGGCTACGCGCCGCGACCGCGGCATATGTCAGGTATTGATTTTCCGTTCCGGGGCTGAATTTACATCCGGGACCAACACCCTCGAGACCATAGCCTGCGGTAATGGAGTCCCCGATTGCCACCAGCTTTGTGGCCGATGCTTCCGCGGGAAGGAACGACCCATCGGTTTCGGCGGAAACGAATATGGTATCGCCGATCCATCCCTCGGTGCGACGCGTCGCGCGAATCTCGTGGGCGCCTTGCCGCAAGCCATCGGCAAGCTGGTATCGGTGCTGCCCCGCTTGCAGATCAAGGCGCTGGGGAACGCCGTCCAGTTCGACCTCAAGGCTATTTTTCCCGGTATCAACCAGGGTAACCGAGAGCGACGTGCCTTCAAAATGCAACGCAAAACCACTGCCCGGCCAACCGAAAGCCGCATCGCTGGCGGCAACCCGGCCGATCCATTTCGATGGCCGCTCGATCGCTTCTGCCGCAAAGCACGGCATGAATGTACATAAACTCAGAAAAAGAAACGCAATCGCGACATCAAACCTCATGACCGGCCATGGCCGGCAGCGCGCAATGACGGGCAATTCATCACCTCTTCGGGCTGCGTCAGATCAATTTTGCACTTTGAATTTCTAGTAGAATCGCAGTTTGATTGCTGCCGGTGTCTCGCGGCAAACTGCCGGGACACGCTAATGGAGGCGCATGCGCATGCCTGGAATGAAAGGTGCCGCGCCAAGACATCGATGAGATGACGAAATAGGGCAGCATTAAGAATAATAGGGCAGCATTGAGAATTGTCACTATGCCGCACCGCAACATTGATCAGCAATTATTAGCGGTAACGGAAGCAGCGGCTTCCTCGACGCTCCGTTCGCAATTTCTTGAGAAAAATATTCGCATTTGCCCGTTTATCTTGCAGTTTTCTACGCTTTCGCGGTGCAAATTTTCTGCGATGTATGCGACATTGAATGAAACCGCTCCAGAAACGGAAAAAAACGATGAACTGGTTGAAGACTGTTGCCGCCGCCGCCCTCGTGCAGGCAGCGTTCCTGCTCCCCGCCCATGCCGGCGAAAACCTCAAGGCGATCCAATCGGCCGGCGTATTCAAAGTCGGCACGGAAGGCACCTATGCGCCTTTCACCTTTCATGACGAGAGCGGCAAGCTGACCGGCTTCGATGTCGAGATCGCGGAAGCCATCGCCGGCAAGCTCGGTGTCAAGGCGCAGTTCCTGGAAGGCAAGTGGGATGGCCTGATCGCCGGCCTCGATGCCAACCGCTACGATGCCGTCATCAACGAAGTCGGCGTCACCGAAGCCCGCAAGAAGAAGTATGACTTCTCCGAGCCCTACATCGCCTCCAAGGCCGTGCTGATCGTCAAGGACAGCAACACCGGCATCAAGGATTTCGCGGATCTCAAGGGCAAGAAGGCGGCACAGTCGCTGACCAGCAACTTCGGCAAGCTCGCAACCGAAGCCGGCGCCGAACTCGTCGGCACCGATGGCTTCGACCAGTCGATCCAGCTCGTGTTGACCGGCCGCGCCGACGCGACCATCAATGACAGCCTTTCCTTCCTCGATTTCAAGAAGCATAAGCCCGACGCGCCGGTGAAGATCGTCGCACAGCAGGCCAATGCCGATTTCTCCGCCGTCATCATCCGCAAGGGCGAGCCGGAACTGCTTGCTGCGATCAACAAGGCGCTGGCCGATATCAAGGCCGACGGCACCTATGACAAGATCTCCAAGAAATATTTCGGGCAGGACGTTTCGAAGTAAGAAGGCATAGGCAGGGACATAAAACTGTGAAAAAGATGCGTCCGGGGTCACCTCCGGACGCATTCTGTTATCGAAAGGCTTCTCCTTGGAGCATTGGCTGCAACTGATGTGGGAGTCACTGGGCACGCTGCTTTGGGCGGGGCTCGTCTTCACCATCCCGCTCACCTTGATCACCTTCGTTCTCGGCCTTCTGCTCGGCCTGCTCACCGCCGTCGTCAGGCTATTTGCCCCGGCGCCGTTCGTTGCCATCGCCCGCTTCTATGTCTGGGTGATCCGCGGCACGCCGCTTCTGGTGCAGCTCTTCGTCATCTTCTACGGCCTGCCGAGCCTCGGCATCCTGCTCGATGCTTTTCCCGCCGCCATCATCGGCTTTACGCTGAGCGTCGGCGCCTATACGTCCGAAATCATCCGCGCCGTCATTTCCTCCGTGCCGAAGGGCCAGTGGGAGGCCGCCTATTCGATCGGCATGAACTGGCGCCAGGCCATGAGCCGCACGATCCTGCCGCAGGCAGCGCGCGTCGCCGTGCCGCCGCTGTCGAACACCTTCATTTCGCTGGTCAAGGATACGTCGCTCGCCGCCGCCATCACCGTGCCGGAGCTGTTCCAGGCCGCGCAGCGCATCGTGGCAACGACCTATGAGCCGCTGATCCTCTATATCGAGGCCGCCATCATATATCTCGTGCTCAGCACCTTTCTTTCGACGCTGCAGGGTTACCTCGAACGCCGCTTCGCCCGCTCGGGCGGCACACTGGAGGCACAGGCATGATCGAGCTTTCCCATATCGAAAAGCGCTTCGGCGACAATGTCATCCTCAAGGATATCAGCCTGATGATCCCGGAGGGAACGGTGACGGCGCTTGTGGGGCCTTCGGGCGGCGGCAAGAGCACGCTGCTTCGCTGCATCAACCTTTTGGAAATCCCGACCGCCGGAACGATCCGCATCGGCGGGGAGACGGCCACCTTCCAGCCGGGCAAGAAGCCCTCCTGGCAGGATATCCAGAAAATCCGCCGCCAGACGGGCATGGTCTTCCAGAATTTCCAGCTCTTTCCGCATCAGACCGCGATCGGCAACGTCATGGAAGGGTTGACCACCGTGCTGCGCTGGCCGGCAGACAAGGCACGCGCCCGTGCCGTCGAGCTTTTGACCAAGGTCGGCATGGCCCACAAGATCGACGCCTGGCCCTCGACGCTTTCTGGCGGCCAGCAGCAGCGCGTCGCCATCGCCCGGGCGCTTGCCCCCTCGCCGCGCGTACTGCTCTGCGACGAACCCACCTCGGCGCTCGATCCGGAACTCGCGGCTGAAGTCGTCGATGTCCTGGGCAAGCTCGCCAACGAAGGTACGACCATGGTCATGGCAACGCACGATCTGCGCCTCGCCTCAAAGATTGCCAACAATGTCGTGTTCCTGGAAGCGGGCAACATCGTCGAGACCGGTTCTTCCCGCAGCATCTTCGGTGCCCCGGCGCAGGAGCGGACCAAGCAGTTCATCTCGACGCTGAATGCCGGCCACAGCTACGACATTTGAGCCGCCGACCTGGGTCGAAAGCTCCGATGTTGGGGCAAGCCGCGCATTGACGCTGCGCGGCTTTGCGGTTAGCTCTAATGCCATGAACGCGGCACTCGTTATCGTAGTGGTAGGAAGGCGCATGGGCGGGATGGCGTAGCCATCCGGCGAAAGCACCCATGCGCGGTAAGCAGGCTCCTGACGGGGCCTTTTTTATTGCCCGGATTCCGGCGGCGTCTCGTCAGATCCCCTTCGACTTCCCATCCACACGACGGACAAGGCCATGACGCGCACCGAAAGCCGCATCGACCATTCAGCCAGGCAATCAACCGAAGACCCGACCCTCGCATCAACCGTCGCACAGCCGCGGCTGATAACCCTCGTCCTGCTCTCGGCACTTGCCGTGCTGCCCGTAAATATGATCCTGCCGTCCCTGCCGAAGATATCTGCGGCATTCCAGGCCGATTTCGCCCTTGTGAACCTTTCGGTTTCCGGCTTTTCCTTCGTCACGGCCTTTCTGGAGGCGATCGGCGGCGCGCTATCGGATCGGTTCGGCCGCCGGCCGGTTGTCCTGACGGCGCTCGCGATCTTCGTCATCGCCTCGATGGGCTGTGTCCTCGCTCCGACTATCGGCATCGTCCTGCTGTGCCGCATGATGCAGGCATGCATCGGCCCGTGCTATTCCGTCGCCCTCGTCATCATCAAGGAAACATCCGACGAGCGCCAGGCCGCCAGCAAGTTCGGCTATCTCGCCATGGGATGGGCGCTGGCACCGATGGTCGGACCGCTGTTCGGCGGCTCGCTGGACGAGATTTTCGGTTGGCAGGCAAGCTTCATCGTCCTTGCGAGCTTCGGTAGCGCCGCCTTCCTCCTGTCCCTGCGCGAGCTGAAAGGATCGAAAGCGTCCGTCTCAGCTACACGCGGAAACTATCTTGCCTCCTATGCCCTGCTTCTGCGTTCTAGTCGGTTCTGGGCCTATACGCTCTGCATGGCCTGCTCGATGGGCGTGCTCTATATCTTCCTCGGCGGAGCACCGCTCACGATAGGCGATGCCCTCGGCGGCTCGAGCGCCAAGCTCGGCTTCTACATGGGCATGGTTCCCGCCGGCTTCATTGTCGGCAGCTATCTCGCCGGCCGCTATGGCGCAAAAATCCCGATCGGCACAATCCTCGTCATCGCGCGGCTGCTGACCTGCATCGGTCTGTCAATTGGGCTCGCCTTGTCGCTATTGGGCATGACGGAGGTTCTGGCGCTCTTCGGCCCCTGCATCTTCATCGGCATAGGCAACGGCTTGGCCATGCCGGCCGCCAATAGCGGCGCCATGTCGGTCAGGTCGGATACTGTGGGAACGGCAGCAGGCCTCGCCGCCGCCATGCGAATTGCCGGCGGCGCGCTCATCGGCTCGATCGGCGGGCTGTTCATCGCGCGATCGCCAACGATCCATACGCTCTTCGCCCTGATGCTGGCATCGGCGTCGCTCGCGCTGCTAGTGGCCCTTTGGGCAGCCCTCCTCGATCGGGACCCTCGCAAACCGAGTTAAAGGCACTGCCGCCGCAAAACCGACCGTAACAGTCAGGCTTTGCGGCAGAAGATAGTCAGCATCTCAGTCGACGGACGGCTTCATAAGCCCAACTTGCCGCTCAGGCGCCATAGACGACGAGCAGATCCTTAGCGTCGATCTGGTCGCCGGCACGCACCAGCACCTCGGAGATCGTACCGTCCTTTTCCGCGTGCAGCGCGGTCTCCATCTTCATGGCCTCGATGGAAACAAGCACGTCGCCGGCCTGGATCGCCTGGCCCGGCGAGACAAAGACGGTTGAGATGACGCCCGGCATCGGCGCGCCGACATGAGCCGCATTGCCGGTCTCGGCCTTGCGGCGCACCGCGCTGCCGGAGGCGCCATGGGCGCGATCCGGCACCTTGATGCGGCGCGGCTGGCCGTTGAGTTCGAAGAACACCGTCACCATACCCTTCTCGTCGGTCGCCGTCATCGCCTGGTTGACGATGACGAGCGTCTTGCCCTTCTCGATCTCGGCAAAGAGCTCATCGCCTTCCTTGAGACCGTAGAAATAGGCCGGCGTCGGCAATACCGAGACCGGGCCGTAGGTGTCGGCGGCCAGTGCATAGTCGGTGAAGACTTTTGGATACATCAGGTAGGAGGCGAATTCGAAATCGTCGACCTTGCGCTCGAGCTTCGTCTCGATGACTTTACGCTCGGCATCGAGATCGGCTTCGGCAAGCAGCGAACCGGGACGGACCGTATAGGGCTTATCGCCCTTCAGCGCCTTCTTCTGCAGCGCTTGCGGCCATCCGGACGGCGGCTGGCCGAGATCGCCCTTGAGCATGGAAACGACCGAATCCGGGAAGGCGATATCCTTCGCTGGGTTCTCGACATCGGCGACCGTCAGGTCCTGGCTCACCATCATCAGCGCCATGTCGCCGACGACCTTGGAGGACGGCGTCACCTTGACAATATCGCCGAACATCTGGTTGGCATCGGCATAGGCCTGCGCCACCTTGTGCCAGCGGGTCTCGAGACCGAGCGAGCGGGCTTGTTCCTTGAGGTTGGTGAACTGACCACCTGGCATTTCGTGCAGATAGACTTCCGAAGCCGGTCCCTTGAGATCGCTTTCGAAGGCGGCGTACTGATGGCGCACGGCTTCCCAGTAGAAAGAGATGCGGCGGATCCATTCGGGATCGAGGCCCGGATCGCGGTCGGAACCTTTCAGCGCCTCGACGATCGAGCCGAGGCAGGGCTGCGAGGTATTGCCGGACAGCGCATCCATCGCCGCATCGACGGCATCGACGCCGGCATCGACCGCAGCGAGCACCGTCGCAGCCGCAATACCCGACGTATCATGCGTGTGGAAGTGGATCGGCAGACCGGTCGCCTCGCGCAGCGCCTTGAACAGCACCTTGGCCGCAGCCGGCTTCAGCAAGCCCGCCATATCCTTCAGCGCGATGATATGGGCGCCGGCCTTTTCCAGCTCGACAGCGAGATCCGTGTAATATTTCAGATCGTATTTCGGCCGCGCGGAATTGAGGATATCGCCGGTGTAGCAGATCGCCGCCTCGCAGAGCTTGTTCTCCTCCGCAACGGCATCCATCGACACGCGCATGTTCTCGACCCAGTTCAGGCAGTCGAAGACGCGGAAGAGATCGACGCCGCCCTTGGCCGCCTGGCGAACGAAATACTTCACGACATTGTCGGGATAATTCGTATAGCCGACGCCATTGGCGCCGCGCAAAAGCATCTGCAGCAGCAGGTTCGGCGCACCCTCACGGATCAGCGACAGACGCTCCCACGGGTCTTCCGTGAGGAAGCGCATGGAAACATCGAAGGTGGCGCCGCCCCAGCATTCGAGCGACAAGAGCTGCGGCAAAGCGCGCGCATAGGTGCCGGCGACGCTGGCGATGTCATAGGTGCGCATGCGGGTCGCAAGCAGCGACTGGTGGCCGTCGCGCATCGTCGTGTCGGTCATCAGCACGCGCTTTTCATCGCGCATCCATTCGGCGAATTTCTGCGGACCGAGCTTGTCCAGCAACTGCTTGGTGCCGTCGGCGATATTGCCGTCGATATAGGGCAGCACAGGCTGCGCCACCTTGGGTGAAGGTACCGGACGACCGCGCGTTTCCGGGTGACCGTTGACGGTGACGTCAGCGAGATAGGTCAAAAGCTTGGTGGCGCGATCCTGGCGCTTGACCTGCTGGAACAGCTCCGGCGTCGTGTCGATGAAGCGCGTCGTATAGCTGTTGTCGCGGAATTTCGGATGCGTGATGATCGCTTCGAGGAAGGTGAGGTTCGTCGCCACGCCGCGGATGCGGAATTCGCGCAGCGCGCGGTCCATGCGGGCGATCGCCTCCTGCGGGTTCGGCGCCCAGGCCGTCACCTTTACCAGCAACGGGTCGTAATAACGGGTAATGATCGCACCGGTATAGGAGGTACCGCCGTCAAGACGGATACCAAAGCCGGATGCCGAGCGATAGGCAGTGATGCGGCCGTAATCCGGAATGAAGTTATGTTCCGGATCTTCCGTCGTCACGCGGCACTGCAGGGCATGGCCGTTGAGGCGAATGTCTTCCTGGCGTGGAACACCCGATTCCGGCGTGCCGATGGCGAAACCGTCGAGAATATGGATCTGCGCCTTGACGATATCGATGCCGGTGACGACTTCGGTCACCGTGTGCTCGACCTGGATGCGCGGATTGACTTCGATGAAGTAGAATTTGCCTGTGTCGGCATCCATCAGATATTCGACGGTGCCAGCGCCGACATAATTCGTCGCATTGGCGATCTTCAGCGAATAGGCGGCCAGCTCCTGGCGCTGCGCTTCCGTGAGATAGGGGGCCGGCGCGCGTTCGACGACCTTCTGGTTGCGGCGCTGCACCGAACAGTCGCGCTCGAACAGATGCACGACGTTGCCGTGCGTGTCGCCGAGGATTTGGCTTTCGACGTGGCGGGCGCGCTCGACGAGCTTTTCGAGATAGACCTCATCCTTGCCGAAGGCGGCCTTCGCCTCGCGCTTGGCTTCCGTCACTTCCTTGGCAAGGTCCGCCTCGGAGCGGATGACACGCATGCCGCGGCCACCGCCGCCCCAAGAGGCCTTGAGCATGACCGGATAACCGATTTCAGCCGCCATCTTGGCGACTTCCACCATGTCGTCAGGCAAGGGATCGGTTGCCGGCACGACAGGCACGCCGACCGAAATTGCCAGATTACGCGCAGCAACCTTGTTGCCGAGCTGGCGCATCGTATCGGCGCGAGGCCCGATGAAGATGATGCCGGCGGCATCGCAGGCATCGACGAATTCGGGGCTTTCCGACAGCAGGCCATAGCCGGGGTGGATGGCATCGGCGCCGGAGAGCTTGGCGACGCGTATGACTTCCTCGATCGACAGATAGCTCTCGATCGGCCCGAGGTCACGGGCAAGATGTGGACCGCGACCCACCTGATAGCTCTCGTCCGCCTTGAAGCGATGCAGTGCGAGTTTATCTTCCTCGGCCCAGATGGCCACCGTTTTTATGCCAAGTTCGTTGGCGGCGCGGAATACGCGGATGGCGATTTCGGAACGGTTGGCAACCAGGATCTTGGAAATGGGCAATGCTGTCTCCTCACGGCATCGAAACGGGCAATGCTGCACCCGCGAAGAGAATTCTTAACTTCTTGTCACAGGAAGTTCAATTTCTCCTGCGACATCCGGCATCAAAATAGTTGCCTTTATGGAATAAGTCCGTTTCTGAAGGCGATTGCCACGATATGCTGCCGATTTCTGGCCTTCAGCTTGTCCTGGATACTGTTCATGTACCAGTCGACGGTATGATTGGAAATCTTCAGCAGCCGGCTGATCTCGATCGAGGTCATGCCGTCGGCCAGATGGCTGAGCACTTCCATCTCACGCTTGGTCAGTTTCAGCTCGGCCGCTCCCGCTCTCTCAAGGTATTGGGCCTCGTCTCGAAACTCCAGAAGTCGCCAGAAGACCTTTTTGGCGACCGCATCGAAAACGGAAATCTCGGTTGGAGAGAGATCGACCGACTCGCCGCCGATCGTCATGCTTCCCAGCAGGCCGTTGCGACCATGGATCGGGAAGAGATAGCCGTCGGCAAGCCCGTTGGCGCGGGCGTCAGCCATCATCTGCTCCATGCGCCGCCGCAGCGGGTCCTTCTTCAGCGCCGCTACGGCATCGCTCCAGCGGAAAGGGCGTTGCGCCTGGGCCGCATAGCGCGCGACCGGATCGACGAGCATGTACCTCTTGCGGACATAAGTCAGCGGCCACTGATCGGGCCAGCGACCCGCCAGCATGAAATGCGCAACATCGACATTCGGCCGCGCCCGCTTCAAGACGCCATAGAAATCGAACTTATAGGAGCGAAGCGCGAGCTCGAGCTCGGCCACGACGTCCTCCGCGAGCTTGGATTCCTCGATCAGGACAAGCAATTGTATTAGCGAATGGATATTCACGGTTACCCCTTGGCCTCGCAGCCCGAATGATCGCCTGACGAGCTTGCCATCTTGCTCACCCGGTCCCATAGCCGAGCTTAATCGGCGGCAACATACTCAGGCCGACGCAAAATTGAACGCCTTTGGCGATTTTTTTGCCGTTCAACCCTGAATAGCCGTCCTTTGCGTGACTTAAAGGTAACGGTGAACGCGGCGGTGGATTCATTCCCAAACTGTCATATTTCTGCGGCGAACGATAGCACCACTTTCCGCGGCAACGCGTCTAACGCGAGAAATTCCCCTTAAAAAACAGCTTCAGATTCCGTTAATCGCCGGTTCAGGTACCGATCTGTAGTGTCACAGCATTCCGAGTTTTGCTGATGCACAGAGGGTGCCTGACGTGTCACTGTTCAAAGTCTATGCAAGAGCCCTGAAGTATCTTGGCGCGTATCGATACCGCGTATGGATGGTCGTGATCGCAAACATCGCGCTTGCGATGACCACCATCTACGAACCGGTTCTGTTCGGCCGCATCTTTGACGCCATTGCCAAGAAGGAAGCCGTCACGCCGACCATGATGCTGTGGGCGGGCTTCGCCGTCTTCAGTGCTGTCGCCTTCATCGTGGTGTCCCGCGAGGCCGATCGCCTTGCCCATGGCCGCCGCGCCTCCCTGCTCACCGAAGCATTCGGCCGCATCATCTCGATGCCGCTTTCCTGGCATAGCCAGCGCGGCACGGCGAGCGCGCTGAACACGCTGCTGCGCGCCTGCGAAGCGCTGTTCGGCCTGTGGCTCGAATTCATGCGCAACCACCTCACGACCGCCGTCGCGCTCGTCATCATGATCCCGACGGCCATGGCCATGGACTTGCGCCTGTCCGCAGTCCTCGTCCTGCTCGGCGTCTTCTACTGGTTCATAGGCCGTCTGGTCATGAGCCGCACGAAGGATGGCCAGACCTCGGTCGAAAGCCACTACAATACCGTCTTCTCGCATGTGAGCGACTCGATCAGCAACGTGTCGGTGCTGCATAGTTACAACCGCATCGAAGCTGAAACGAAGGCGCTGAAGTCGTTCACCGAACGCCTCCTGCAAGCTCAGTATCCGGTCCTCGACTGGTGGGCACTTGCCGGCGCATTGAACCGCACGGCCTCGACCGTTGCCATGATGGCGATCCTGATGATCGGTACCGTCCTCGTACAGGATGGCAGCCTGAGCCTCGGCGCGCTCATCACCTTCATCGCCTTTGCCAACGTGCTGATCGGCCGCCTGGAGCAGCTGCGCAACTTCGCCAACCAGATTTTCGAAGCCCGTGCCAAGCTCGAAGACTTCTACACGCTGGAAGATTCGGTTCGCGACCGCGAAGAGCCGGCCGGCCTTGCCGAAATCAAGGACGTCAAGGGCGAAGTGGAATTCCGCGATGTCTCCTTCGGCTTCGCCAACTCGTCGCAGGGCCTGCACGACATCTCCTTCAAGGTGAAGGCTGGCCAGACCGTCGCCATCGTCGGCCCGACCGGCGCCGGCAAGACGACGCTCGTCAACCTGCTGCAGCGTGTCTTCGATCCGCAGAGCGGCCAGATCCTCGTCGACGGTCACGACATCACCAAGGTGACCCGCAAGTCGCTCCGCCGCTTCATCGCCACCGTGTTCCAGGATGCAGGCCTGCTGAACCGCTCGATCAGCGACAACATCCGTCTCGGCCGCGAAGGTGCGACGCAGGAGGAAATGATCCGCGCAGCCCAGGCCGCCGCCGCCAACGATTTTATCGAAACCCGCGAAAGCGGCTACGATACCCGCGTCGGCGAGCGTGGCAACAAGCTCTCGGGTGGTGAACGTCAGCGTATAGCGATCGCCCGCGCCATCCTCAAGGATGCGCCGATCCTCGTGCTCGATGAAGCGACAAGTGCGCTCGACGTCGAAACCGAAAACCGGGTCAAGACGGCGATCGACAACCTGCGCCAGAACCGCACGACCTTCATCATTGCGCACCGCCTGTCGACGGTTCGCGAGGCCGACATGGTCCTCTTCCTGGACAACGGCCGCATCATCGAAAATGGCAGCTTCAACGAGCTCAGCCAGAGCAATGGTCGCTTTGCCGCTCTGCTGCGTGCCAGCGGCATCCTGACGGACGAGGAAGTCCGCAAGGCACACACGACGGAAACCGAAGCCGCCTGATCTTCGCAAGGGCCTCAAGATCGAAGCCGGGAGAGCGATGCTCTTCCGGCTTTTTGCTGCCTAGAGCGCGCCGATTTTGCTTGGGGTCATATCCGCACGCCGTGAAGTAGTTGGCGCATTCTTGGAGTTTGAAAAGCGCGACGATCTCGCCGATTGCGTCCCACAGAGCTTCGACTGTGCGCTTTGCTCTTGCTCGGAGGAGCGCTAAGCTTGGTGAAGGCCTTTTCGATGGGCTTAAAGTCCGGGCTATTGGGTGGGGTGGTAGAGTAGCTGGCGACCGGCACTTCAATAGCCTGCCGCACGCCTTCGGCTTTGTGCGTAGGCAGGTTGCCCATCACGATAGTGTCGCCGGGTCTCAGTGTTGGCATAAGAACCTGTTCGACACAGGCTCGGAACGCTGTGCCGCTCATTGCGCTGTCGAGCACCATAGGTGACGATCCGGTCGAACGGGTTTCGCCATCGTCCTCTTCATCTAGCATTTTCCCTTCGACAACTGCGCGCCATGCGGTCTTGATCTCTCCCACATCCAGCGCGGCAAGGACCCGATCTTGATACCCTTCGGCATCAGGCCACGACGAACCCAGTCACCAAACGTTCTTGGTGAAACGCAAGGCATGGCCGCAGCTTCCGCCCGGCTCACGGCAACTTTGGAATGTTGTCGGTAGGAACACTGGCGCGCGATAAACGTCGGCCGCCTTTTGGTAGTTGGCAATTCTGACAAAAATTATTCAACCCACTTTAATGGGTTGAATAAATAAAAAAGATGCGTTAATTGATCCATTGAAAGGGTCATTAAATGCGCCTGACGCTCCAAACCCATTTTAATCGTGAGTGGCATTATGCTGCGACTCTAGAGCTAAAGGACGACGACGCCGGCTTTCAGGGCGCGTCCATCGTCGATTACGATCTTGACTACTTTGTTACAATGGCATCGGCGGAATTTGCAGCCGGAAAGACAGTTCATGATCATCGCGCCTTGTCGGTCCGTTATCCCGTAGATCTCGAAAATCGATATAGTCGTAGCTGGCCGCCCTTCCTCTTGGATCTTATGCCCCAGGGACATGCAAGGCGAAAGCTTGCCGAACACCTCGGGCTCGCGGAAGGCTCGCGCGCTTCCGATCTCCAGCTGCTTCTGCGATCAGCTACAGGTGGCATTGGCAACATCCGCATCAAGGAAGCGGCTGAAGCCGAAACGGAAAGATTGCGAGGTGTTGAGCGTCAAGGCGTTACAGAAGCAGAGATTCTTGAGCGCTCAGATCGTTTCATGGAAGTCGCTGATCGTTTTGGAATGCTCGCCTCTGGCTCAAGCGGCCTGCAAGGCGAATGGCCGAAGGTCTCGATGACCAAGGCGAAAGATGGGCTCTATTATCCTGATAGTTTCGTAACCGATGATGAGGCCGTGCGCCATGTCATCGTCAAGCTGGTACGCAGCAACGAGCCCGTGGACCGCCTAATTCTCGAAGGCGAAGCCCTCTATTCGCGGATCGCCCAAGGGATCGGTCTGAACGTCAGCGAACCCTCGACTTACGCCGAAGGCGTCTTGATCATTCCCCGTTTCGATCGGAGGAAAATGGAAGGCGGGGGAACGAGCCGACTGGGACAGGAAAGCCTGGTTTCAGCGGTTGGAGTCGCCGATTTCGGCCATGTCGGCACGCATGAGGCCTATATCGAAGTTCTGCGTCAATATTCAGCCGATCCCTTCACGGACATAGTCGAATACCTGAAGCGCGACATCGCTAACCTAGCGCTCGGCAATCCCGACAATCACGGCCGGAATTCAGCACTCAGCAAGCATCAGGACGGCACGATCCGCCTGTCTCCACTCTTTGACTTCGCTCCTATGCGGCTCGCCAAGGAGGGGATTGTCCGTTCCACCCGATGGGCCATGATGCGCGACGGTGGTCGCGACCATCTTCCGGATTGGAAACGCATTTGCACTGAACTGATGCCCGTTCCTGCCGAGCAGGAACTTCTAAAGGCTTCGATCAGTGCATTTGCACAACATCTACAGCGCGCACCAGAGCTGGCGAAGCGCATGGGGGCATCTCCAGAAGTGTTAGAGCGTGCAATGGGGCGCTGTAAGGAAATCGCGGATAGCGTTATGGCGGCATGCCAGTGATGCCAGAGGAATGTTAAATGGCTCGATGGAAGAAGCCTACGAAGGAAGAAATTCTTGAAAACAGACGAAGGCTGGCGGAGCGTGCTCGACACGGGGACCTTAGGTTGCCGGATGCTGTGATGGAGATACGAAAAGGGTTCGGAATGACCCAAGAGGAATTCGCCAAAACCCTGTCACTTACAAGGCGCCAAGTTGCCGAGATTGAATCAGGTATGGCAAACCCCACGCTTGAAACCTTAGAAAAGATTGGTCGGTTGTTTGGGTTCGGAATTGGCTTTGTCCCTAAAATCAGTTGAATCGCTGCCTAAACCAGAAATTTCCGGTGCTCGTCCCGCCTGTGCGATAACCCCTTTTCAATGGGAGAGAGCTAGGGCAAGGGGCTTTGCCTGCAACAAACCCAACTCCGGAAAACACAGCCATCAAACACGAAGAAAGGCCCGGCGGGAAAACCGGGTCTTTCCGTTTTCTGATCGGAGGTCAATACGGACGAATGCCGACTGGAGTTAGGGCCGGCCCCGTTCGGTATCGGATCAGAACTTGCACCCGAAGCTTAAGCAGGCCCATCCAATTGTCAGTGCCGATCCAGTTAATCGAGCCGCCGCTCCCTCGGCGACTGCGGAAAGATCGATAGACCGACCCGCGCAGGCACGCGGCGCGGCTGAGCCCTCAGTGACGCTTCACGAAATGAGCAGGCATGGCGACCGGCCTCGCCGGTGCTTTCGCCGTGCTCTGGCCAGCAAGCTGAAGCCTCTTATGCTCGAGATGGTAGGCATAGAGGAATTGTGCGGTGATGCCGAAGACGACATAGATGGCACCGACGACGGGGCTCTTGTTGGTCACGTAGAGAAGAACCTGGCCGGCCATGGCGAGGATGGTGCCCGCAACGAAGATGTTCAGCGAATGCCGCCCGAGGATCGTCAGCGGGTGGTTCGTCGAACGGCGCAGGAACGCCGAAATGGCGGGGATACTGACGATCAGATAGGCGAGCGCCAGAACATGCAGCAGCCGCGGCAGCGACAGGAAGGTCTTGTCGAAGCCGGTGACGACGGTCGGCAGGCCGAGCATGGCGAGGTAGTCGCCGAGTATCCATAGCTTGTCGGTCACCCAGATGAAGGACACGAGCACATAGGCACAGGCGAGCGCGATCAGAACCGGATGGGCGGGGATTTTCCCGCCGCGCTTGACATGCATGCTGGCAATGAAGCCGATAACGAAAAGCAGCTGCCAGGATAGCGGATTGAGGAACCAGAAACCATCAAGTAGCGTCGTGTGCGGCGCGATGTAATAGATGCCGGATACCAGCCAGACGCCGACCGAAATAGCGAGCAGAAGCAGGGGGCTCCTCGCCTCCAGCAGCATGATCAGCGGCAACATGAGGAACAGGGCGCCGTACATCGGAAGAATATTGTTGTAGCCGATCTGATGTCCGAGCGTCAGTAGCGCGGGAATGCCGCGCGCCGGATCCATCAGCAGAGCCAGGATATTCACTTCGCAAAGCAGGCCCTTCTGGTGGAAAATCCACGCGCCGGAGATGAAGAGCACCAGCGTCACGAAGGTCGTGATCATATGCGCCGTATAAAGCGTGAAGGCCCGCTTGATCGCCTTCCATGCCATCTTCAGCCGATTACCCGGAAGAAATCTCGTTCCATAGGCAAGGCCGACCGACATGCCGGAAATCAGCACAAAGGCTTCGGCGCCATCGGAGAAGCCGAAATTCTTGGAGGTCAAATCCTCGAAGATCTGCCCCGGCACATGGTTGATGAAGATCATGATCAGAGCCAGGGCTCTGAGAACATCCAGTCGGGTATCCCTCTGCGAGACCGGCTTCGGCACGCTCACCCGTTGCGCCGGTGCCAGGCTCATCTGCGCCCTCGAATTCATCAAACTCTCCTGTTCCGACACTCAAATGCAATCGGGGCCAAAGAGTTCCCCCTTTGGCCCCGATCGTCGAAGCGAAGCAGTGCAGAAACGCTACTGTCCGATCGGAAAGCCCTCTTCGGGATGGGCGACCGCCCTGTCATTGATAGTGACCGAGTATCCCGTCGCATCGGGCGCTTTTGAGACGGAAATACGGTAATTTCCGCTCGGCAGTTCGATATCTGCCGCAAAACCATCCCAGTTCGAAGGCAATGCCGGCTTGACGAAAAGTCGTCCGTTTTTCACCCGGATGCCGAGAATGCCTTCGACAGCGACGCGATAGAGCCAGCCGGCGGATCCCGTATACCAGGTCCAGCCGCCACGGCCCGTCAACTGTCCTTCGCCGTAGATATCAGCAGCGACCACATAGGGCTCTACACGATAGGTATCGGCCTGATCACGATCGCGTGCATGGTTGATCGGGTTTAGCATGTCGAAGCAATGCCAGGCATCGTCGCCGCGATTCATTTCTGCCAGCGCCATGACCACCCAGGTGGCCGCGTGAGTGTACTGGCCGCCATTTTCGCGCACACCGGGCGGATAGGACTTGATGTAGCCCGGATCGCGCGCCGACTTGGCGAAGGGCGGCGTGAACAGCCGGATGATACGGTTTTCATCGTCCACCAGCTTGTCGAGCACAGCATTCATCGCCTTCTCGCCGCGCGCCCTGTCGCCTTCGCCGGAGAGAATGTTCCAGGACTGCGCGATCGAATCGATCTGGCACTCGAAATTCTCGCTAGAGCCGAGCGGGCTGCCATCGTCGAAATAGCCGCGGCGATAATGACCGCCGTCCCAGCCCGCCGATTCCAACGCCTTGCGCAGTTCCGGCAGATGGTCGGACCAGCGCTTGACGCGATCCTTGTCGCCGCGTGCTTCGGCATAGGGCAGGAATGCGGTTAGCATGCCGGCAAGGAACCAGCCAAGCCAGACGCTTTCGCCGCGACCCTGGATGCCGACGCGGTTCATGCCGTCGTTCCAGTCGCCGCCGAGGATCAGCGGCAGGCCATTACCGCCCTTGCGCTTGATCGCGAGATCGAGAGCCAGAGCCGCATGCTCGTAGACGCTGACTTTGTCCTGCGACACGGTCGGCTGGTAGAAGACGTCATGCGTGCCGGGCATCAGCGCCGCACCTTCGACGAAGGCAAGTTCCTCATCGAGGAGCGACTTGTCGCCCGTTACCGTGCAGTACTGGTCGATGGCATAGGCAAGCCAGACGACGTCGTCCGAGATATGCGTACGCACACCGGCGCCGCTGCCCGGCAGCCACCAATGCTGCACGTCGCCTTCGCGGAACTGACGCTGGGCCGCATTGAGGATCTGGTTGCGGGCAAGCTCCGGCCTATGCACCAGGAATGCCAGCGTATCCTGCAGCTGGTCGCGGAAGCCGAAGGCGCCCGACGACTGGTAGAAGGCGGTACGCGACATGATACGGCAGCCGAGACTCTGATAGGGCAGCCAGGCATTGATCATGTTGTTCATCGCCTTGTCCGGCGTCGAGATCTTCACATGGCCGGTGAAGCCGTCCCAGAACTCCCGACCTGCCGAAAGCACGGCCTCGAAATCGGCCTTGCGGATTTCCGAAACCAGCGCGCGGGCTTCCTCGACGGTCGCCGTATCGCCCATATAGAAGCAGATTTCCTTCTGCTCGCCGGGGGCGATGGTCACATCGAAGGCCAGAGCGCCGCAGGGATCGCCGTCGAGATCGGTCGAGTTCGAGAGCGCGGCAGCCGTCACGACGGCTTCCGGCATCTGGATCGTGCCATGGCGGCCGATGAACTCGCGGCGGCTTGCCGAGAAGCTCGAATGCGTCTCGCTCGCCGCCATGAAGGCGGTCCGCTTGAAGTAATCGATGCTGTAGGCGTTGTTGGCAAACAACGCACCCGTCTCCTCATCCAGTGTCGACAGGATGAAGGGCCTGGTCTTGTTCTGATTGGTGCCGAGCACCCATTCCGCATAATTGTAGATCCGCAGCCGCCGGCTGCCGGCGCCCTTGTTGCTGAGCCGCAGACGGAAGAGCTTGACCGGGCGCTCGCGATCGACGGTCTGCGTTAGCTCCAGCGCCACGCCATCGTCTTCGCTTGAGAAGACGGAGTAGCCGAGACCGTGACGCGCCTCGAAACGGACCTTCGCATTGCGCGACAGGCCGGCATAGGGCGTCATGACCTTACTGCTATCGAGGTCGGCGACGTAGAGCGCCTCGCCCGGACGGTTGATGACCATGTCGTTGGTCCAGGGCGTCAGCTGATAGTCGCGCGAATTGTGGCTCCAGGTGAAGCCGCCGCCTTCGGCGGGAACGTGGAAGCCGAAGCGCTCGTTCGAGATGACGTTGATCCACGGATGCGGCGTCGACTGACCGCCCGGCAGACGCACGACATATTCGCGACCGTCCTTGGCGAAGCCGCCGTAACCGTTCCAGAAATCGAGATCGTCCTGCGCCTCGATAGGCTCGGCCGCAAAAACGGAATCCTGTGGCGTGACCGGTACGGAGAGACGATTGACCGGCGTCGTTTCATCGGACTGGGTCGAGGCAAAAAGCGTCGCCGCGCGCGCGATCTGATCGACGAGCTTGCCGTTGCGGGCATGGAAGATCACCCGCGATGCGGCAAGGATCTCCTGGTAGGTCTCGTTTTCGATCTGGTCCTTGCGAACCGAGAAGATGTTCTGCCTGAGACCGTCGCCCTGGTTGTGACGGACGTGCTCGACGAGCTTGTCCAGCTCGCGCTGCATGTCCTGAGCCTGCTCGACAGCGCGCTCGTTGACGATCACCAGATCGGCGCTGATGCCGCGTGAACGCAGATATTCCGCCGCCATCAGCGCTTCCCGGGCGATTTCGAGGTCGATATCGTCGTTGATGCGCAGGGTGAAGATCGGGAAATCGCCCGAGATCGTCACCGGCCAGAGCGCGGACTGCGAATGCAGGCCGGCCTGCACGGTGGCGCCGTCGGCGCGCAGGTGCATGTCCGGATAGACCAGATAGCGGGCGAGCTTCTGGAAGGCGGCCGCCTGCTGCGAGGTAACGCCGACATGGCGCATCTGCATCTGCGTGCGGGTCCACGCCTGCGTCAGCTCGATGCCGAAGGTGTCGGGATTGCGGTAGCGCTCGACGGCCTTGTCGACTTCCTCGCGGTTCGGCGCGGCAATGGTCCAGAAGATGATGCTGACCTTCTTGCCGGCGGGAACGCGCACGACGCGACGCAGCGACAGGCAGGCATCCATGGTGAAGCCGTCCGTGCCGGAGAGCGTCGCGCCGGGATCGAAGGCCGCGGCTTCGGAAATCGTGCGGCCGCGGCCGAGGAATTTGCGTCGATCGGTTTCGAATTCGGTCGGACGCTCCGAGCCTGCATTGTCGACGACCAGATGGGCGACCGATATATCCTGCTCGTTGTAGTCGCGCTTGTTGCGCTCGGCGCGGATCACGTCGCCGCTGTTGCCGATCTCGGTGCGCACGAACATGCGCGTGAAGACCGGGTGACCGGAATCGACGTCGTCACTCGCAAGGGCCGGCTCCAGATAGGAGGTCACTTCGATGAAGCGGTCCTCCGTGCCCATGTTGAGCAGCGTCACACGGCGGCCTTCGGCATCATGCTCGGTGGCAACGATGCACTCCACATCACTGGTGAGATCGCCGACCGTCTTGTTGTATTCGACCTTTTCATCGCTGAAGGCGACCTTGGCCTTTTCCCCTTCGATGCTGCGCGGTTCCGCGGTCGCCGACCACCATTGGCCGGAGGCGGTATCGCGCAGGAAGATGAAGGTGCCCCAGCGGTCTTCCGTCGGATCGGCGCGCCAGCGCGAGACGCTCAGGCCGTTCCAGCGCGAATAGCCCGCGCCGGTCGCGGTCAGCATGACCGAATAATGACCGTTGGAAAGGAAGGCGAGCTCGCGATCCTGCGACGCCGGATCGGCGATCTTGCGGATTTCCGGACGCAGCATGTCTTCCTGGATATTGGCCGGCTGGTCGCTCTCATGCTTGGCGGCCATGACCGGAATATCGCGCGGCGCTTTTTCCTGCAGTAGCAGTTCGGCCGCTTCGATCACCGGATCGGCATGGAAGAGCTCGCGCAGGCGGCCGTTGAAGGCGACGTTGGCGATCGCGGCGATCGACATGCCGTGATGGTGTGCATAGTAGTTGTAGACCACCGCGCACTTCTTGCCTTCGGGAACGCGGGTCGGCGTGAAATCGACGGCATCATGGAAGCCGTAGATGCCGAGCGCGCCCACCTTGCGCAATTTCTGCAGGTTTTCGAGCGCCGCAGCCGGGCGATACTGGCTGGCGAGGATCGAGGCATAAGGCGCGATGACGGCGTTCTGGCCGAGGCCGCGCTTGAGGCCGAGCGAAGGCACGCCGAAATTGGTGTACTGGTAGTGCATATAGTGGTCGCGGGCGTTGAAGGCCGCTTCCGAAATACCCCAGGGGATATCGGAGCCAAGGCGCTTGGCGTAGTTCATCTGCTCCTGCACGACCAGATTATTCGTCTGGTTGAGGATACCGCCCTGGCGCTCCTGCATGACGAGCGGCGGCATCAGATATTCGAACATCGAGCCGGACCAGGAGACCAACGCACCACGCGAACCGACAGGCACGACCTGGCGGCCGAGGCGATACCAGTGCTCCGTCGGCAAATCGCCCTTGGCGATGGCGAAAAGGCTGGTGAGGCGTGCTTCGGAGGCCAGAAGGTCGTAGCAGGCGGCATCGAGCTCATTGGTTTCGACGCGGAAGCCGATGGAAAGCAGGCGCCGTTCCGGACGATAGAGGAAGGCGTATTCCATGCCGAAGGCGAGTTCGCGCATCTGGTCACGCAACTTCGCCAGACGCTGGCGCAGCGAATCCACATTGGCGAGATCGAAGATGCTGTCGGCGATATGGCCCTCGCAGACCTTGACCAGCGACTGCGACCAGGTGAGCACCTCGCCGCTCTGGGTCGACTTCACCTCATGGTCGAGGTTTGCCGCAAGCTTCTGGATGTCCTGCGCCAGAACCGACAGGTTGATGACGCGGATCGAGGCGAATTCATGCTCGCGCTTGACGGCAGCAAGCGCGTTCTGGAAGCCGCCGATGCGCTCTTCCAGGCGGCGACGCAGCGGGCGCACCGTCTTGCGGTCATCCGGAAGCTCGGCAAGGGTTTCGGCGAGAATGCCGGCGACGTCGCCGATACCGTCGAGACTGCCCTGCATATGCGCTGATGGCGCTTCCGCCCAGATGCGGCAAGCGGACGAGACAGCGATCAGATGGCCGGCGAAATTGCCGCTGTCGACAGCCGAGATGTAGCGCGCGCCCATCGGCTTCAGCGTGTCGGTATGATACCAGTTGCACAGGTGCCCGCGGAACTTTTCGAGCTTCGCCACGGTCGCCATGGTCTTTTCCATGCGATCGATGGTTTCCTCGAAGGAGGTCCAGCCGAAATGGCGCGCCGAGATGACCGACAGAAGGTAGACACCGATATTGGTCGGCGACGTCCGAGATGCCACGACGGCATTCGGCGTCTGCTGCACGTTATCAGGCGGCAGATGGTTTTGCTGTTCGACGACGAAAGTTTCGAAATAGCGCCAGGTGCGCCGCGCGATCTTGCGCAGTTCGAACGAAACGCTTTCCGGCACTTCCAGCCGATCTTCGGTCTCGGCCGACTGGCTGACATACCAGGCGATCGCCGGCGACAGGACCCAGAGCAGTGCAAAGGGAATGCCGACGAAGAAGGCGTTGTTGCCGGAAAGCGACGCGAAGGCAAGTGCCAGCAGCGCAAGCACTGGCGCATGCCACATGACGCGGTAATGGCCGAGGATCGTCGTCTGTGCCGCGGCCTGGGCGCTTGCTGCGGTTCGCCATTGCAGCATCAGCTTGCGGCTGACGAAGGCACGATAAAGCGAACGGCCGATGGCATCGGCCATGACGCAGGCGCCATCGGCGATGAAGACGATACGCAATGCGACCTGTGCATTGGCGGCGCGGATATCCGACCAGACCGTATAGAGATGGGCGCGGGCGACGATATCGCTGCTGCGCGGAATGATGCCGTTGATGAGCGACAGCGTCGGGGCGACGAACAGGCAGAAGATCAGCAGGATTTGCCAGATGAGCGCCGCCAGCGGCTCCATGAAGTACCAACCGAGCACGGAGGCGAAGAACCAGGCGATCGGCGTCAGCGAGCGACGCAGATTGTCCATCATCTTCCAGCGGCCGAGGCCGGTGACGCCGCGCTTGGGGTTGAAGAGATAGGGAAGCAGCTGCCAGTCACCACGCGCCCAGCGATGCTGGCGCGAGACCTCGACTTCGTAGCGGATCGGGAAATCTTCGACCAGCTCGCAGTCGGTGACGAGGGCGCAGCGCGCCATCGAGCCTTCGAGCAGATCGTGGCTGAGGACGGCGTTTTCGTCGATCTTGCCTTTTAGCGACGCTTCGAAGGCATCGACATGATAGAGGCCCTTGCCGGTGAAGGTGCCTTCTTCCACCAGATCCTGATAGACGTCGGAAACGGCGAAGACGTATGGGTCGAGACCGCGGTTGACCGAGAAGACGCGCTGGAAGACCGACGCATCCTTGCCGGTGGTCAAGGACGGAGTAACGCGCGGCTGCAGCACGCCGTAGCCGCGCACGACGCGCTTGCTCTCGGGATCAAAAACCGGACGATTGATCGGGTGATGCAGCTTTCCGACGAGCTTCGTCACCGTATCGCGCACCAGGCGCGTATCGGAATCGAGCGTCATGACATACTGAACGTCCTTCGGCACGATATTGGCGCCGGGCAGGAAAGTGGTATCGCGGTCGCCGCGCAGCAGCATGTTCAGCTCGTGCAGCTTGCCGCGCTTGCGCTCCCAGCCCATCCAGGCGCCTTCGGACGGATTGTAGAGGCGGCGGCGATGCAGCAGATAGAAGCGCTGGACACCATCCTCGTCATAGCGGGCAGCGAGATTGGCGACTTCGCGGCGGGCATAATCGAGGATTTCCAGATCGCGCTCGCTCTCTTCCTCCTGGCTGTCAGGCCAGTCGCTGAGCAGCGCGTAATAGACTTCGCCGCGCGGATTGGCGAGATAATGGACCTCGAGATTGCGCACGAGCTCGTCGACACTGTCGCGGTTGCCGATCAGCGTCGGCACGACGACCAGCGTACGGGCCTCTTGCGGAATGCCTTCCTTGAATTCGTAACCGACCAGACGCGCCGGCGTCAGATACATGGTGACGAAGAAATTGAAGAGGCCGGTGGCGCCTTCCGATGCCGGCAGCGAGAACATCAGCAGCAAGAGGATAGTCTCGGCCCACCCCATGCCGGCATGCAGCATGAAATAGCCGACGATACCGAGGGCCACGACGGTCAGGAACAGCACCGGCGCCGCGATCGACAGCCAATTGAGCTTGCGCCACTGACGCACGAAACTCACCGAAAGGGGCACACGATAGCCGATTGCCTTTTCCAGCTTCTGCGTCTGCTGGCCCATGATGAAGTCGCCGATATTCGGCTCACGTGCCTGCCCTTCGCCCGATGCCTTGGCGGCTTCGGTCATCGCCATGGCGATCTGGGCAATTTCCATTTCGGTCTTGTCGCAACGGCGCGCGAGCTTTTCGATACGGCGGCGATAGCTGTTGCGCGAGCCGGGATCGAGCTTGGCGTAGTCGGTCTCGTCCCAGAGCAGCTTGTCGACGGCGCTGACCTCTTCGACCCAGACGGACCAATCGGTATCGTCGATGAGACGCAGGCTCTTGATGATGTTGCCCATCGTCACATTGCCGGATGACAGGCGATTATGCTCGGCCATCATGACGCTTTCGGCGTCGGTGCCCGCCTCGGCAAGCCGCTTTTCAAGCCAGGTGACGGCGAGGCCCGACGTATGCGAGCCGTCGCGCAGACGGTAGAGGAACTGCGTGGCGAAGGTATTGTCCGAGGTATAGGGCTCAAGCGTCTTCAGGAACTCCGCGACCTTGGCGTCGTCGTTAAGACGGATCAGTTCGTCGACGGCGGCATTCGCCTTCTTGCGGGTGATACGGCTCTGCTCGACGCGGCTCGAAATGCGGCGAAGGTTTTCAACCAGGATATACCGCACCAGCGAGGGAACGGCCCAAAGCTCGCCGATTTTCAGCATCTCCACCGACTGGAAACCTTCCACGAGCGCCAGCAGGCCCTGATTGGATACGGTGCTATGCGTGTGGGCGACGTAGAGCCAGGCAAGCGCCATGGTGCGCGGCATAACCATGCCGTCGATGGTCAGCGTCTGCAGCTGGTCATAAAACTTCTTCGGAAAATCGCGGCGGACTTCCTGAATGGCCTCTTCGATGATGTAGTGGTTGTCGAGCAGCCATTCAGCCGCCGGCGTGATCGATTCCCCCGCATCGACATCGGCATTGGCCGAGCGATAGACGCGCAGGATCTCTTTCTCGTTTTCCTTGTGCCGGGCGAAGAAATCAAAGGGCGCAAAGCCTGGCAGCTTGGTTTTCGCGCCATTGCGGGCGAAGGCCGCGCCGCATTCCTTTATCTGCTCATTGGAAAAATAGGCGGCGCGGATCGCATCATTATGATCGATCTGCTTGGCATCAGAATCGCGCGGCGTAACGGTGGAGAGATTTTGAGATGTCATGGATTCGGGTTCTGGGTCCAAACAGAGTGAGTGGCATTGTCGCCTTTATCGTTTTTGCCCTGCCCGACGCAAGAATTCACGCATTTGGACCCTTTTGCTTCGCTTCCCGGCGGGCGAAGGGGGTGAATTCGAAGTGACGGCTTAGAACAAACTTATACAGGCGAAGATTTTCACGGGGCGTTCTTAAAGATTGCGGCGACTATTCGTCATCCTCCAAAAGGGTGTCCGTGAAACTGGATACGCGACCAAATGGTTCCGGCAGCGATCCGCAGAGGTCAACGACAATCGATCAAGGTCATGAGGCATTCTCCCTAGGCTGATTCATCCCGTTTCGGAAATTCAGCATGGTTCGGCATATTGAATCCTCCATATCCCGCAGAAGATGAACTTAAACTGAACCCCATAAAAAGATTCGCAAATTCCTGTCGGAGCGCATCGCTTTTCGAAGCTGCGCAGAACTGAGCCCATACCTGCCTGTTAATGGCAACCCCGCAGGGCCAAGACACATCCTCCCTGTCATGCCATCACAGCGATTCGCCTTCACTCCGGAAAGAGAGACAATACGCAATAGCATGGCGACCAGCCGAGCCGCCGAATGGCAACGCGCCAACCGCTTACGCGAACGTATGTTGGGGGAAGTTTACTGTTTTCACACGGCACATTCTATCGGCCGAGCAAATTTCTTTGCGCGGCAAAATGATGCCAGGAAAACGAAGTGGAATTTACCGGGGGTCGCCGAGAAATCGGCCAAACAAGCGGCAGTATTCCCTGCCGCTTCCAAAGGCACCACCTTAAACGACGATGCCGCAAACAATGGCCGCGACAAAGAGGAATGCAGCCGAAAACAGGACGACGTGAACAGCCGTTTGAATCTTTTGCCGCGTATTCGCAGCGCGCTTGGAACCATCGAACTGATTCACATGCGTATTCGAAATACCCAAATTCGCCATGTGTCGCCTCCGTTCGTTTCTTATATGTCTCTCAGGTCAAACCCGGGACGGATATTCATACATATCCTATCAATTAGGTAGAGATGAATTTCCGTCCAGAACGCGAGCCGAGAAAAATTAAACCATTTGAAGTCAAGGACCCGAAAGATCGGCAACGCCTAATCAGCAGAGAATGCGGCGGGCCCAAATCAAGCTACGCTCGATGGCGCTGGTATCGGCCGTCTGCTCTTCGGCAGATCCGGCCTGACGGCGGCTGTTTTCGTCGGAAAGAGAGGCGGACCGTGCACCTTCCTGTTTCGCCGGCACCGGCGGATGAAGATAGCCCATGGTCATGCCACCCATGAAAAACATGCCTGCCTCCACTTAACGTCTGACCCGTCGTCGGGATCACGAAAGTTAACTGCCATTAACGAGATCATGACAGAATTGCGGCAGGTGTCAATAGTCTATACGATTGGTCGTGTTTAACCGCCCCATTCGTTAATGCGGCGAAGGCGCAAGGTGCCGCCCGCTTAGCCGCGGACGAACCCCTTGCTGGCGATCATCAGATTGCGCGTGTAATCTTCCTTCACGTCACCCGCCGAAAGCTCCTTGGCGGTCAATCTCTCGACGACAGCGCCGTTGCGCATGACGGCCAGTCGCTCGCACATGTGGGTGACGACGCCGAGATCGTGGCTCACCATCACGAAAGTAAGATGGCGGTCCTTGCGCACCTGTTCGAGCAGGTTCAGAACTTCGGCCTGCACCGAAGCATCGAGCGCCGAGGTCGGCTCGTCGAGCAGCAGGATCGACGGTTCGACGATCAGTGCGCGGGCAATGGCGACGCGCTGGCGCTGCCCGCCGGAGAGCTGGTGCGGATAGCGGAAGCGAAAACCTGTTCCGAGGCCCACCTCATCCAACGCTCTCGCGATCCGGGTTTCGGCATCGCCGATCCCATGGATCGACAGAGGCTCCAGCAGCAGCCGGTCGATCGTCTGGCGCGGATGCAGGGAGCCGTAGGGATCCTGGAACACCATCTGCACCTGGCGATAGAAGGCCTTGCTGCGCCTGGCGCCCTTCAGCTGCTCGCCGCCAACCTGGATCTTGCCGTCCGTGATGGGCGCAAGACCGGCAACGGCGCGCAGCAACGTCGACTTTCCGGAACCGGACTCGCCGACCAGGCCGAAGGATTCGCCCTTGTTGACCTCGACGCCGACGGCATCGAGCGCATAATAACCGTCATAGACGACACTGAGGCCATCAACTACGAGTGCTGTCGTCATGCCGCCCACTCCGGCTTGCGGTCGAGCACCGGCAGCGGATGCCGGTTTTCGCCGATGACGGGCATGCAGTTCAGCAGGCCGCGCGTATAGGGATGCTGGGCATTGTTCAATTCGGAAGCCTTAAGTTCTTCCACGACCTTACCTGCATACATGACGATCACCCGGTCGCAGAAAGACGACACCAGCCGCAGGTCGTGCGAGACGAAAATCAGCCCCATGCCACGCTCGGAGACGAGCTTGTCCATGATCCTGAGGACATCAAGCTGGACGGTGACGTCGAGCGCCGAAGTCGGCTCATCGGCAATCAAAAGCTCCGGTCCGGCGATCAGCATCATGGCGATCATGACGCGCTGGCCCATGCCGCCCGAAACCTCGTGCGGGTGCAGGTCGTAGACACGACCCGGATCGCGGATCTGCACGGCTTCCAGCATGGCCATGGCGCGGTCCCGCGCCTCGGCCTTGCTCACCTTCTCATGCGTACGCAGGGTCTCAGTGATCTGTCGGCCGATGGTCATGACCGGGTCGAGCGAATATTTCGGGTCCTGAAGCACCATGGCGATGCGCTTGCCGCGCAGCGAGCGGCGTTCCCTGGCCGAAATCGATAGGAGGTCGATGCCGCTGAAATTGAGCCTGTCGGCGGTGACGAGGCCATGCGGCGGCGTCAGCCCCATGATGGCGCGGCCGGTCTGCGATTTGCCGGAGCCGCTCTCGCCGACGATGCCAAGACGCTCGCGGCCGAGCGTGAAGGACACGCCGCGCACGGCATCGATGACGCCAGTACGGGTCGGATAGCGAACTTTGAGGTTCTCCACGGTCAAAAGTGTCGTCATTGCCCGCTCTCCTTCGGATCGAGCGCATCGCGCAGGCCGTCGCCGAGCAGATTGAAGCCGAGGCTGACGATGAGGATCGCAATGCCCGGCATGGCCGCCACCCACCATTGATCGAGATAGTATTTGAAGCCACTTGCAATCATCACCCCCCATTCGGGCAGCGGCGGCTGCGCGCCGAGCCCGAGGAAACCGAGACCGGCGGCCGTTAGGATGACGCCGGCCATGTCGAGCGTGACGCGGACGATCACCGAGGAAATGCAGAGCGGCATGACATGGCGGAAGATGATGCGCAGCGGCGAGGCACCCATAAGCTGCACGGCGGCGATATAGTCCGAACGCCGCACCGTCATCGTCTCGGCCCGCGCCAGGCGCGCATAGGGTGGCCATGAGGTGATGGCGATCGCAATGACCGCATTCTCGATGCCCGCGCCGAGCGCGCCGGCGAAGGCAAGCGCCAGCACCAGCTTCGGAAAGGCAAGGAAGATATCGGTGATGCGCATCAGGATTACATCGACCCAGCCGCCGAGATAGCCCGACACCATGCCGATAATGAGCCCGATCGGCGCCGAGATGATCGCGACCAGAACGACGATATAAAGCGTCCAGCGCGACCCGTAGATGAGGCGCGAAAGGATATCGCGCCCGAGATCGTCGGTGCCGAGAAGATAGCCCGGCGTGCCGGGGGGCTTCAGATAGGCATTGGTCAGGTCGCCGATCACGGGCGAATGCGGTGCGATGACATCGGCAAGTGCTGCCACCAGCACGAGGGCGATAATGATGAGGAGCCCGATCACGGCCAGGCGATTGGCGGAAAACTGCCGCCACGTGACATAGGCGCGCCCTAGCCTCGCCTGCCGGCGCGACTGTGGCCGATCGGAGAGCAGCCAGTCCCTCAAGGTGGGTTGGGTGGTCTCGACAGTCATTTGCGTCGGGTCCTTGGGTCGAGCGTCCGATACAGAAGATCGGAAATCAGATTGATGCCGATGAACACCGTGCCGACGACGATCGTGCCGCCGAGAACGGCATTCATGTCGGCATTGCGCAGCGAGCTGGTGATGTAGAAGCCGATGCCCGGCCAGGAGAAGACGATCTCCGTCAGCACGGATCCCTCGAGTAGCCCGGCATAGGAGAGCGCGATTACCGTGATCAGCGGCACGGCGGCGCTGCGCAGGGCATGCCCCCAGATTACCCGCGTTTCAGAAAGCCCCTTGGCGCGGGCCGCCACGATATATTCCTGGCCCAGTTCGTTCAGCATGAAGCTGCGGGTCATGCGGCTGATATAGGCAAGCGAGAAATAGCCGAGCAGCGACGCCGGCAGGATGATGTGCCGGAAGACGTCCCAGAAGACATCCCATTGCCCCTGCAGAGCGCTGTCGAGCAGGAAAAAGCCTGTAATCGGCGTGAAACTATATTCGAAGGCGATGTCGATGCGGCCGGGATAGGCCACCCAGTTCAGCTTCGCATAGAAGATGACGAGCGAAACCATAGCCAGCCAGAAGACTGGCACGGAATAGCCGACGAGGCCGATCACGCGGACGATCTGGTCGATGAAGCTGTTGCGGCGCACCGCGGCAAGTACGCCGAAGGGAACCCCGAACAAGGCCCCGATGATCGTGCCGACCGTCGCAAGCTCCATCGTCGCCGGAAAGACGCGCCTGATGTCATCCATGACCGGATTGGTTGTCAGAACCGACGTACCGAAATCGCCGCTGAGCGCGCTCACGAGGTAATAATAGAACTGCAGATAAAGCGGCTGGTCGAGATGCATCTCGCGCCGCAGGCGCTCCAGTATCTGCTGCGGCGCATGATCGCCGGCGATCGCCAGCGCCGGATCGATCGGTATGACGCGTCCGATGAAGAAGGTGACGGCCAGAAGACCAAGATAGGTGGTGACGGCCACGACGAGGAATCGTAGTAGCCCCATGAAAAAGGGAGCGGCACGGCCCTTCTTGGGCCGCACCTGCATTTTCCGTTCGACAGTGCTCAAAGACCTAGTCCTGCCGGATCATCACTTGGAGATCGGCCAGACGAAGTTGTTGTCGAAGCTCGGACCAAGCTTGAAGTCCTTCACGTCCTTGCGATAGCCGGCGACTTCCGTCTGCTGATAGAGGATGATGAAGGGGCTTGCTTCCAGGAATTTCTTCTGGATGTCCTGATACATGGCGCCACGCTTGGCCGCATCGCCTTCGAAGAGCGCAGCCTTGGCGAGCTTCTCCAGTTCGGGAGTGGTCCAGGTGTTGCGCCAGACCAGCGTCTTGTTGCTGCTGGTATCGGAATTGTCGTCGTTGGTGGTGAAGGTATCGGCGTTGGAATGGGGGTCCCAATAATCCGGGCCCCAGTTGCCGAAGTAGATATCGTGGTTGCGGGCACGATACTTCGTCAGCTTCTGCTTGCCGTCACCAGGGATGATCTCCACCTTGATGCCAGCCTGGCCGAGCGTCTGCTGGATCGCGGTCGCGATGCCCGTATCCGGCTCGATGCTGCGCACGTCCATGGTGATCGAGAAGCCGTTGGGCAGGCCTGCCTTGGCCAGCAATTCCTTGGCCTTGGCGACGTCGAGCTTGAACGGATTCTCATCCAGAGAGCCAAGCATGCCCTTCGGTTCGAAAGTCTGATGGATCTCGCCGATACCCTTGATCAGCGTCTTGCCGATGGCGTCGTAATCGACCAGATACTTGAACGCCTGCTGTACTTCCGGCTTGGCCAGATTGGCGTTCTTCTGGTTGAGGCTCATATAGTAGATGGTGCCCTTCGGCGCGCTGGTCGAAGCGAGCTGCGCGTTCTTCTCGACAGCCTGGAGGTCGGTCGGAGACAGGTTACGCGCGATATCGATATCGCCGTTTTCAAGCGCCAGGCGCTGTGCCGAGCTTTCCTTCATGAAACGATAGATAACGCGGTTCAGCTTCGCCTTTTCGCCGTAGTAATTGTCATTGCGCTCCAATACGACGGCCTCGTTGGCGCGCCATTCACGCAGCTTGAACGGACCGGAACCGGCAAAGCCGGTCTTCAGCCAGCTGTTGCCGAAGTCGTTGTCATATTTGTAATCGGCAGTCGGCGTTGCCGGCTTTACATGCTGCAGGACCAGCTTCTTGTCGACCACTTCGGCAACGGTTGCCGTCAGGCAGTTCAGTACGAAGCTCGGCGCATAGGGCTTGTCGACGGTAAAGGTGAAGGTGTTCGCATCGGTTGCCTTGGCCTTCTCCGTCACGTTGTCGCCCGTGATGCCGAACTGCGTGAGAATGAAGGCCGGGCTCTTGTTAAGCTTGACGACACGCTCGAAGGACCATGCAACGTCTTCAGCCGTGATCGGATTGCCGGACGCGAACTTCAGGCCGGGCCTCAACTTGAACGTATAGGTCAGATGATCGTCGGAAACCGACCAGCTCTCGGCGAGGTCACCCTTGATCTTGGACGTGTCGTTGATGTCGAGACGGACCAGCAGGCTATAGGTGTTGCCGGTGATTTCCGCAGCCGACAGTTCATAGGCTTCGGCCGGATCCATGCTCAGAATATCATCGAAGGCAAAGCCCTCGACCAGCGTGTCCTTGGGCGTCGCGGCATAAGCGTTCGGCGCCGCCATCAGCAGAAGCGAGAGAGCCACGCCGGCAGACAGTGCGCGCAAACCGCGGTTCATCTTGGTCATCATCATTGTTTTCATTCCCCTTTTTTAAACTCTACGCAATATTCAGGACGCACTCGAACGGCTGCCTTCCTTCCAAGCGGACGCCAGGACGCGAAGCCAGTTCTCCCTGCACAGCTTTACAAGATCGGCCTCACCATAACCAGCGTTCCGAAGGGCTTCAATCAGCTTCTGATTGCCTGCGGCATCGCCGATCTCAGCTGGAATCGTGGCGCCGTCGAAATCCGATCCGAGGCCGACGCAATCGATGCCAAGGCGGCCGACGAGATGATCGACATGCCGCACCATCGCCTCGAGCGGCGTATCGGCATCCGAGCGCGCATCGTCGCGCAACATCGCCGTCGCATAGTTGAGGCCAACGATGCCGCGGCTCTCCTTGATGGCATCGAGCTGCTTGTCGGTGAGGTTGCGCGCGACAGGCGTCAGCGCATGCGCATTGGAGTGGCTGGCGACCAGCGGCTGGTCCGAGGTCTTCGCCACATCCCAGAAGCCTTTCTCGGTGATGTGGGCGAGATCGACCAGGATGCCGAGCTGGTTGCAGGCGCGGACTAGCGCAAAGCCGGCGTCGGTCAGGCCAGGTCCCGTGTCCGGGGAGCTCGGATAGGCGAAGGGCACACCATGGGCAAAGACGTTGTTGCGGCTCCAGACAGGGCCGAGCGAACGCAGGCCGGCCGCATAGAAGGTTTCAAGCGCGACGAGATCGGCGTCGATCGCTTCGCAGCCTTCCATATGCATCACGGCCGCGAAAATTCTTTTCTCCATGCAATCGCGGATCTCGGCGGTGGAACGGCAGAGTTTCCAGGCACCGGCGCGATCGAGCCTCAGCGCGATCGCCGCCATTTCCAGCGCGATGTCGAGGGAAGGCGCACGTTCCAGCGGAGCCGCCAAAGGCGTGGCATAGTGGCCATTGCTATCGGGATCGGCAAAGACGAGATCGCCCGACGGAATGTAAATGGCGCAGAGGCCGCCGGCCAAAGCCCCAGCACGCGCTCGCGGGGCATCGATATGGCCGCTCGACGTCCCATCCCTGAATTCGGCAACCGGATCGGCGCCGTCGCGCGCGTGATGCCAGAGCCTCAAGAGAACGTCGTTGTGACCATCGAATACGGCTTGCATTGTCTATCCCGGACGAAGCGCTCGAGTGAGCGAATGGAAAGCGGCCAGAATAGAAAAGCTGACAGGATTCGCCATACCCAAATGAAAAAAATTTGCATTTGCATGGAACTGCATATTCGAATGGAAAAAGGCGGGGCAAACACCCCGCCTTGAAGGCATGCTTTACAACGCTGATGATGTGTCGGGCATTTCAGCGCTTGGCCCGCTTCTTCTGGCGGTAGACGTCGATGGCAACGGCCGCGACGATGATGAAGCCCTTGGCGATTTCCTGGTAATAGGCATCGACGTTGAGGAAGGTGAAGCCGGAGATCATCACACCGAGAATGACGGTGCCGATCACGGTACCGGCGATGCGGCCGACGCCGCCGGTCAGCGACGTGCCGCCGATGACAGCAGCCGCGATCGCATCCAGCTCATAATTGACGCCCATGCCGGCCTGCGCCGTCTGCACGCGGGCGGCGGTGATGATGCCCGCAAGGCCCGCCAGAAGCCCGGCGATCGCATAGACCTTGACCAGATGCGCCTCGACATTGATGCCAGACACGCGCGCCGCCTGCACGTTGGCGCCGATCGCGTAGGTGAACTTGCCGTAGCGCGTATAGCGCAGCACGATGTGGAAGGCGATCGCGATAATCAGGAAGACGATGACGGGCCAGATGCCGGAGCCGATGAAATTGAACTGATCTGTGAGGCCCGAGATCGGCTGGCCCTTGGTGTAGAGCTTGGACAGGCCGCGGGCTGAGACCATCATACCAAGCGTCGCGATGAAGGGCGGAATCTTCGTCTTCGTGATCAGCTGCCCGTTGATAAAGCCGGCAAGAAGACCGATCAGCAGGCCAATGCCGATCGGCACGAAGAAGGGCATATCGGTCAGCGCGGGATAGACGGCGCGCGCCCATGTCGACGACTGTGCGAAGCTCGCGGCAACCATGGCGGTCAGCCCGACGACGGATCCTGACGACAGATCGATGCCGCCCGTGATGATGACCTGCGTCACGCCAACCGAGATGATGCCGATGACCGACACCTGCAGGATCATGATCTTCAGGCGCTGCAGGTTCATCAGGAAGCTCTGGCCGACGAAGATCCAACCGAGGATCTCGCAGAGAAGCGCGATGCCGATCAGCACCAAGAAGATGCCGAGTTCGGGCGGCACGCGGCGCCTTTTTGGCCGTGTGACTGCCGGAGCGGCCGCCTCTGCAACTTTGCTAACCATGGTTCAGTCCTCCCTTGCGATGATTGGCGGCGTCACTGCGCGGCCAGCTCCATCACCTTCACTTGAGTTGCATCCGCGCGATCCAGGAAGCCGGTGACCCGTCCTTCATGCATGACCATGATGCGGTCGCTCATGCCGAGCACCTCGGGCATTTCCGAGGAGATCATGATCACGGCGACGCCGTTGCGCGCCATTTCGGTGACGAGACGATGGATCTCCGCCTTGGCGCCGACATCGATGCCGCGCGTCGGCTCGTCCAGGATCAGAATGCGGGGATTGGTGAGCATCCACCGGCCGATCAGCGCCTTCTGCTGATTGCCGCCGGAAAGATTTTCGATGCGCTCATCAAGGTTCGGCGTCTTGACGCGCAACTTTCTAGCCATCTCCTCGCAGGCCTCTTCGATCGCGCCTTCCTGCACGAAACCGCCGCGCACGAACTGGTCATGCAGCACCGCGACCTGCATGTTCTCCAGCACGCTGAGGATGAGAAGGCAGCCCGTATCCTTGCGGTCTTCCGTGAGGAAGGCCATGCGGTGGCGGATCGCTGCGGCCGGCGAGGAAATCTCGGTCTTCTTGCCGAAAAGCTCGATCGTGCCGGACGAGGCGGGCGTCACGCCGAAGATGGTTTCGGCAACATTCGACCGGCCCGATCCGACAAGCCCGGCAACGCCGAGAATTTCACCAGCCCTGACGTCGAAGGAAACATTGGAGAAGACGCCATCGAGGCTCAGATCCTTGACCGACAGCACGGTTTCGCCGATCGGCACCTCTTCCTTCGGGAACATCTGCGTGATCTCGCGGCCGACCATCATGCGGATGATATCGTCGCGGGTCACATCGGTCGAAGCGTGCGTGCCGATATATTTGCCGTCGCGGAAAACCGAGAATTCGTCGGCAATCTCGAACAGCTCATTCATCTTGTGGGTGATATAGACGATGCCGATGCCCTGGGCGCGCAGATCGCGGATGATCTGGAATAAATGCGCCACCTCACGCTCCGTCAGAGCCGAGGTCGGCTCATCCATGATCAGCACGTCGGAATTATAAGAGACCGCCTTGGCAATTTCGACCATCTGCCGGCTCGCGACGGAAAGCTCACGGACCTGGATCTCGGGATCGATGGAAATGTTGAGGCGCTGGAAGAGCTCCTCGGTCTTGCGGCTCATCTCCGCGTGATCGACGAGACCGAACCGGTTCTTCGGCTCACGCCGGATCCAGATGTTCTCGGCAACCGTCATGAAGGGCATCAGGTTCAGTTCCTGATGGATCATGGCAATGCCGTTTTCCAGCGCGTCGAGCGGTGACTTCAGCCGGATTTCGACGCCCTTGAGACGTACCTCGCCCTGATCGGGAATATAAATGCCGGCAAGGATCTTCATCAGCGTCGACTTGCCCGCGCCATTCTCCCCCATCAGCGCATGCACCGTCCCGCGCTTCAGGCGGAAGGAAACGTCGTCCAGGGCGACCACGCCGGGAAATTCCTTGCGGATGCCTTCGGCGCTCAGCAGATAGGTGGCATTGGGGACAACGCCGCTGGCGCGCACCGCCGCCATGGTGGATGGGCTCACAACCATTTTTCCCTCCCGGGCAGATCGGATTTCAAGGGATGCGGGCTTTACGGCCCGCATCCGTCGATCACTTTCGTCCTCAGTTCTTCTTGACGAAGTCCTTGACGTTGGTCGGCGTGACGAGCTGGAAGGGGATGTAGACCTTTTTCTCGATCTTATCGCCCTTGGCGAGCTTTAGTGCGGCGTCCACTGCACCCTTGCCCTGGCCGGCAGCATCCTGGAACACGGTGACCTTCAGGTCGCCGGCCTGCATGGCGGCAAGCGCATCCTGCGTGGCGTCGACGCCGGCAACGATGATCTTGTCCAGCGACTTGCCGGACGCCTTCAGCGCCTGGATGGCGCCGATCGCCATTTCGTCATTGTTGGAGATGACGGCATCGAATTCGATGCCACTGGAGAGCCAGTTGGTCATCAGGTCGGCACCCTGGGTGCGCTGCCAGTTGGCGGTCTGCTCCTGAACGATCTTGATGCCCTTGCACTCATCGGTCGCCACGACATCATGGACGTCCTTGGTGCGCATGCGGGCAGCCTGGTTGGAAAGCTCGCCCATCATGATGACGGCCTTGCCCTTGCCGCCCAGCAACCGGCAGACTTCCTTGGCCTCCAGCGTACCGGATTCCTGTTCGTTGGAGGCGACGAAAGCCTGCTTGTCCGGAAGGCTGTCGACGTTTGCCGGCTCGCGGTTGACGTAGACGAGCGGGATCTTGGCATCGGCGGCAAGCTTGGAAATCGCGGCCGTCGCGTCGGTATCGACCGGATTCACGATGATGGCATCGACCTTACTGGCGATGAAGTTCTGGATCTGGCTCTGCTGCTTGGCGATATCGTTCTGCGCGTCTTCAACCTGCAGGGTGACGCCCTTGTCCTTTGCGTAATCCTGCATGCCATTGCGCAAAACGGTCAGAAAGTTGTCGTCGAACAGAGCCATCGAAACGCCGATGGTTTGGGCGTGGGCAGCGGTCGACAGCAGAAGCGCCATCGCAGAGCCAAGGATAAATTTCTTCATGTCTTCCTCCCAGATACGGTGCCCGGCCACACCCCTCCTAAATGCCGGAGCCCCCGGTTTCGACCGCGGGGCCTTTACTCAATCGGCTGTCACTCCCATGGCAGCCATATCGAAAACGGAACAAACAAACCGTAAAATTCTTTATCCGGAATATTCATTCCATTTTTCAAGACAAAGGTCAACAGCAAATTCTCGCCCCCGAAAGGGGCGCGGGCCACGACGAGTTTCTCGTCTCTGCTGCTGTAAGAAACGGCGGCCAAACCCTACATACGGGCGCCGACACCATGGAACGGTTATTCCATCGACATGGGAACGGAGTAGAATGTCGGCAAATCAAACGGCCGCGCCGCGGCCCCGCAATGGAGAACACGCATGCCCTCAATGTACAGTTTCTCGGTCCCGATCTTTCAACGCGGCCTGCAAAACCTTTCGGCCTATCTGGACAAGATCGAAGCCCATGCGGCGGAAAAAAGCATTGAGGCGGAGGAGCTCGTTTCCGCGCGGCTGATCGACGACATGCTGCCGCTTTCCGGCCAATATCAGCGCGCTTCCGATACGGCGAAGCTTACCATTTCCCGTCTCGCCGGCATCGATGCACCGCGTTTCGAAGATAACGAGACGACCGTCGCAGACCTGCGCGAACGTCTGAAGAAAACACAGGATTTCCTGGCGACGATCACCCCGGCGACGATGGAAGGAAGCGAGACGCGGGAAGTGACGGTCACGCCGGGAGGCAACAAGATCGTTTTCAAAGGTGAAGATTATCTGGCGAAATTCGCGCTGCCGAACTTCTTCTTCCACGTGACGACGGCGCACGACATCCTGCGCAGCCGCGGCCTGGCGGTGGGTAAGATGAATTATCTTGGCGCACTCAGCTAAAATTATTTAGGGCCGGAGCGAAACCGGCCCTTTTTCCGTCAACTCCGTATAGGCAAGCGTCTGGTCCAGATGCTCCGCCCGAAGAGAAAGCAGCTTTTCGGCATAGGCAAGCCTGGTTGCCGCGTAGGCGCTGTCATTGGCGACATTCGAAAGCTCGGCCGGATCCTTCTCAAGATCGAAGAGCAGCGGCGGAAGCCCGGCGCAATGGATGTATTTAAAGCGCTCGTCGCGCACGACGGCCAGATTGCAGGCATTGGACCGCAAGTTGAAATGCCGCTCGGGAATGCCCTGCGCAATATCGCGGAAATCGAACTCCCAGAAGGCTGCATCGCGCCAGTTTTCCGGTTCGGAACCGGAAAGGAACGGCAGCAGGCTGTTGCCGTCAACATGGTTTGCCGGCACGACGCCAAGCCGGTTGCACAGGTTCGGGAAAATATCCGCAGCACTGGTGAAATGCTCTACCTGGCGGCCATGGGTGGCGGGTTGGCCGGGGTCACGAATAACGAGCGGCACATGATAGCTGCCATCGAAGAAGCCGCCCTTGCCGAGCATCCAGTGATCGCCCATCATCTCGGCATGGTCGGAGGTGAAGACGATGACCGTATCGTCCCAGGCGCCGGCGTCCTTCAACGCCTGCCAGATCCGCCCAAGCTGCGCGTCGACCTCGGCGATCATGCCGTAGTAAATCGCGCGGATGGCCGCAAAATCCTCGGACGTCCACTCATCGATGCAGCCTTTGCCGCCATACATGAAGCCGCCCTTGCCGATCAAGGGTAAGCCGAACGCGAGCAGCGGATGCGCTGCCATTTCCGTCTCGCGGTCGGCAGCGCGCACAAAAGCCGGGCCGTCGGCCGCCGAGAACATGCGGTTATACGGCTCCGGCACCGAGAAAGGCGGGTGCGGCCGCAGGAATGAAACATGCGCGAACCAGGGCTGATCCTGCTCTCCAAGCCAGCGGATGAACTCGCCCGCCATGAAAGCCGTCTGCGTCTCGTCCTTGGAATAGGCAGGCGCATTGTTGGAAATTTCGCCGGGCTCGGCGCCGACGGGAATGTGGATATCGCGGCTGACGGCATCGGCATGGCCGCGCGACCGCAGCCAGGATAGCCATTGTTTCTCATGTTCAGGCAGAAGCTGCCGCGCCGTAAAGCCCGGCAACACGCCCTCATAGGTCGTCAAATGCGGATCATGGGGATCGCGGTCACGCGGATCCGGTGCGGTGTCGGTATAGCCGAACAGCGTCGGATCATAGCCGGCCCGGCGTGCGGCAAGCGCGATATTGTCGAAACGTGCGTCCAATGGCGAACCATTGCGGCAAACGCGATGGTTCATCTGATAGAGGCCGGTATAGAGCGTCGCCCGCGCCGGCGAACAGGGCGCCGTTCCGGCATAATGCCGCCGGAAGAGCACGCCGTCCTGGGCGAGCGCATCGACATTCGGCGTCTTTACGCATTGATGTCCGACGGCGGAAAGGCAATCTCCCCGCCACTGGTCGGCCGAAATCAACAGGACGTTCGGACGTTTGCCCGCAGCACCAACGAAAGAACGTCGTTCAGTGCTGGTTGGATTTGGCATGCCAGTTCCATGCGGATTGGATGATCTCCGTCAGATCGTATTGCGGCGACCAGCCGAGAACATCGCGGGCCTTGTCATTGTTGGCCACCAGCGTCGTCGAATCGCCCTCGCGGCGGCCGACATATTCGACCGGGAACGGACGGTTCGACACGGTTTCGATCGTGCCCAGCAGTTCCTTCACCGTCGTCCCCGTGCCCGTGCCGAGATTGAGCGCGACGGAATCGCCGCCTTCAAGCAGGTATTCCACGGCGCGCACATGGGCATCGGCGAGATCGAGCACATGGATATAATCGCGCACGCAGGTGCCGTCGCGCGTATCATAATCGCTGCCGAACACCTTGAAGCCCTGACGCCTTCCAAGGGCCGCATCGATGGCGAGCGGGATAGCATGGGTTTCCGGCGTATGCCACTCGCCGATGCGCCCCTCGAAATCGGCGCCGGCAGCATTGAAATAGCGCAGTATGACGGAGCGCAGCCCCTTGTACTGGTCGTAATCGGCAAGCGCCTGCTCGACGATATATTTCGTGCGGCCGTAGGGATTGATCGGCACCTGCTGGTGGCTTTCGTCGAGCGGCACGCTCTGCGGCAGGCCGTAGGTCGCGCAAGTCGAGGAAAAGACAAAAGCCTTCACACCGGCCGCCTGGGCCGCCGAAAGCAGGGTCAGCGTGCCAATGACGTTGTTTTCATAGAAAGAAACGGGATCCTTGACCGACTCGCCGACCTCAATCAGCGCGGCGAAATGCAGGATGGCGGCGGGCTTGTGCTTGGCCAGCACCTCGTCGAGACGGGCGCGATCGCGGATATCGCCTTCCTCGGCGGGACCCCATTTGACGAATTCACGATGACCGTTGGAGAAATTGTCGTAGACGACGGGCTTGAACCCCTTGTTCGCCAGATCCAGACATGTGTGCGAACCGATATATCCGGCTCCGCCGACCACAAGCACCGTTTCTCCTGCCATGACCATCCCTTCTTAACTCACAAGGATTTGCCGCCTAAAGCGCGACGGACCAGTTCGATCCGACGGTTACACTTAGAGAGCTGTAGCCGACTTGCAAGGCGCAAGAAAGGAGCAAGATTGGTAGTATCAAGAGCAAGCCCAGGCCGAAAGCTAAGCCGGCTTCACCTCCACCTTGCCGGTATGCATGAGAATTCCCGCAAGCGCCAGAACCGGCGGCAGCAGGAAACAGGCCATGCCGACAAACAAGAATAGCGCCGCCGCCAGCGCACAACCGAAGGCAAAACCGCCGACCGCAGTCCCCATGCGGCCCAGCCGCGCTTTCATTGCCGCTTTTTCCTCCGCCTTGGCGCCTCGCAGCAGATCGGCGATGTCGATCATGATCTGCGTCGTCGTGCCCGTCATCATCGTCGTCGGCGGCGTCGAGCCGAGGTGAATGCGGTGCGCCGTCGTCTGAATGGCCATGGCGGCGACAAGCGTCATGCCTATCAGAAGCGGCTGCCAGCCATCTCCATCGCCGAACGGGCCAAAGCGCAAAGCGAGGATCGCCGCAAACGCGAGTAGCAGGAATTTCAGCGTCAGGATGATCCGCAGCGTCGGCAGATTGCGCCGCGAGAGCTCGCCGCCAATGAGACGTGCGAGGATGACGACGGCACAGAAGGTCGGCAGCGCCAGAAGCTTGGCCAGCGCGCCCGAGGTTCCAAGCGCCAGTGAAGCGCCGAGCGTGACGAAATTGCCCGTCACATGCGCTGTGAACAGTCCATGCAGGGCAAGGAAGCCGGCGGTATCGACATAGCCGCCATTGATGCTCAGAAGGGTAGGCAGACTCGGCTTCATCGCTTTCTCGCTCGCTTTGATCGTCTCCGACCTTATCGCGCCGAACAGCCGCCGATGTCGAGATATTTGCGGAATTAGGTAGCAACTGCCACCAGCGAAGTACCTGCCTACCAAGGCCTCCTTTTCAGGCGGGCTGGAGGAGCGACTACGCGGCTGCACTCTTCTTAGGGCGACCACCCTTTAGGCCATTGAGTCTCGATGAACTAGCTTTCGCACCGGACTTTGCCTTCCCACCAGTCGAACCCAATTGCGCTGCCATCCATTTTCTGGAACCCAAAACTCCGTCCATCAGAGCTGGCACATAGAGATCGGCATCGATATCCGGCCAGTGAAGCCCAAGGCCCTTGGCCTCGACAAGGACGTTGTTCAATTGCGAAGCGTTAGCACCTTGGAGCCCTTGCAGTTTCTCGACGGGGAAGCCCAGGAACGATCCGTTGTTGAGCACCACAACAATGGCGTCATGCTCTGCGTCGTAGCGGGCCGACGTGGCATATGGCCCCATCTGCGACTTCATTCCGCTCATGTTGGCCATGTCGAACTCAAGATCGGAAATCTCCATGGATGCGTCTCCACGCTTCGCAGATACTTTTTCGCGCATCGTTCAAACTCCTTACGATCCTACCGAGTTCTGGTTTTCCGAACCCTCTGTTCTCTCTCAGCTCTGGCGGCCCATCAGGGCAGTTCATAATGAAAACCGCAGAGCAGCCGTTGCCAATGACGTGTACATGGGCAGGCCGATGATCGTTGGGATAAATGACCGCTCGCAGCCCTGCGAAATTCAACACCGTTGGCACCTATGTTCACTTTATATCAAAACCTAAGCGCTTAGGAAAGCGGCCTCTTTCGATCGCTGAAGAATTGAAGTCATGGACCGTCGCACTTAATCAGTGGTTGAATTGTCCACATTGATTTCGATCGACTGCCGATCACCCTGGCATAGTCCGCGGCATGTTCAGACCCTGTCATTTTCCTTTTAAATCTTTGGACGTTCTCAGAGATCAATACCACGGGCACGGTTGATCGTTCGACTTTGGCGCTCAGCGATAATCTCTTCTGTCCTATCTATAGCGACGGCACGCTGGACTGTGCGCAATTGACCAAGGATGGCTTTGAAGACCGCTTGCTGAGACTTGGAGACCATATTGGCAACATCGGTCTCGTTGCGCAAAATTGCGCCCGGTCCGAAGCGAGCATCAAGTGCCTTGCTGACAAGAGAAAATTCGCGTCGGACATCTCGTGACAAAGACCGGACCAATCGTGCCAGCTCGCGCGGGCTCTTCTCAGCCTCGGACGTGATGTGCCGCAGCTCATTCTGGGCAATTCTCGTCAACCCTGGAATAGCTATTGCCATCCGTTGCCGCTCGATGACGACCGCCGCTTTTTCGGCCTCAAAAGCGCTCAAGTAATATCGACCAAGAGAGTGAATGTCGGCACCAACCGTGTTAACCGCCTGCAATGCTTTCCTGCGCTCCCGGCCACCAGCGAGCAGCCTATCCATCGTTCTGCCGCTACCGCGCAAAGGGCCATAGGCCGTTGGCTCTGTGGCAACAGCACGTGCGATACGCTCAGGGTCGATCTGCTTCAGCACCAGATCTTCGATCATCGTCACGGCTGTTGCGGGATCGCGCCAGATCACGGATCCCGTCGCGGCGAGTGCTGCTCTTTTCTGTTTGTAATGCTCAGTCTCGGTCACGCGCATTCGCGCCTCCTCGTCGAGGCTTTCCTTGAATTTCGTGACCGCCGGCAACATTGCGGGAGATGCGAATTGGGCGAGACGCGCCTCTTCTGCAAACGATCGGGTAAGGGAGTTCCCTGCGGGTAATAGATCGGAAGCATCCGCCCCCGGAGCGGGCAAGGCGTCTTTGTCGTGTGTTGCGTGAATAGCAGCATTCCGCTCCGAAGTTTCGATTGCGACCCCGAAGGGCACGTTCGCCCGTTGCCAGAGCCGCGCCAGATGATCACTTTGTACGGTGAGCCAATTGGATAGACGCTCAACCTGTACCTCGACGGCGTGACTATAATCCGCGATGGTGTCGATGCCGCGCCGCCGTGCGAAATCGAACGCCACGGATTGGTAAGACGCCTCGTTTTCGAAATCGAGCGTTGTCGTCTTGTCGCCGGGGCGCGACAGGCGTTCGACCAGTTGCGCATAGAGCGTCGGAGGGCGATGTTCGGCGGCAAGCTGCTCTGTCCGAACCTCGGCCTTATCAATTGAATATGCCGTCCAAATATTGCGGTCGACAACGCGATCCTCAAAATGCCTCGCGCCGGTTTCCTCATTAACAACAGGCATTTTAACGGTGACTTTTTCAGTCCCCTCCTTGCGCACGGTCACTGTATCGCCGACCGCCACGCCGGCCTCCTCAAGGGCCTTGGGCAGATTGACGCCCCAAAGGCGATGCGTGGTTCCATCGTTCGTTCTGACGTCAACATAAGGGGAAGGACCGGCGTCGTCCCGCCTGCGAAACTTCGCAAGCCCTGTTTCAACGAGTTCGCCGGTGATGCCAGCGGCATGTTCGACGCGCGCCGGCTTGCCCCATTCGAACTTTGGTTGAAAATCTTCCCTTGCCGCATAAAGATCGACACGCTCGCGATGACGCGTCATGGCAACATAAGTCAGGTGTCGGTCCATCATGCCGGTTGCCAGCACGAAAGTGCGGTCGAAGGTGGATCCTTGGGTCTTGTGAATCGTTGCGGCGTAGCCGTGGTCGATATTGCGATAAGTATCTTCGGAGAACATGACATCCTGGCCACTGTCCAACCGAACGAAAAGAAATGGTTTCCCACCTCGAGCCGCGGTCGATATGACCGTTCCAAACATGCCGTTCTTGACATGCTGAACAGTCAGGTGAGGGGCTTTGGGTTCGACGAACCGCGCATTTTCCAGGAAGATGATCCGGTCTCCCTCACGGAACTCACGCATGCCGCGTTCTGTGCGAAACGACCTACCCTCCCCAAGCGCATCCTGGTGCAACATGACGGCACGGATCGCGTCGTTGAGGCGCCTCACATCGCTATTGGTGTGGGCGAGAACCATCAACTCGTCGCCACGCAATTTTCGACCTTCGGCCTGCGCCTTCGCAATGGCATTAAGACGAGCGCTGGCCCAATCGGAGACGATGTGCTGAACCGCATCATTGCGCGTGTCACTTTCGAGGAGATGGCCATGGTCGCTATAGGCCCTCAAGGCTTCCCCAACATTTCCACGGGCAAACAGACGGGACGCCTCTCGCGCCCATTCATATCTCTGGCGGCGAACGCCGACCAATTCGGCAGCGCCGATGCGCTCGACGATGGCGCGGAAGGCAGCACCCGCCTGGATCGGCTGAAGCTGCATCGCGTCGCCGACAAGAACCGCTTTTGCGCCAGCATCCTCGACGCGTTTGAGAAGACGCGCCATCTGTTCCGACGATACCATGCCCGCTTCGTCTAGAACCAGCACGTCGCCCTTCTGCAGCAGGTCATAGTCGTTTTTCCAGGCAAGCTCCCAAGCAGCAATCGTACGCGAACGGATCCCGGAACTACCGGTCAATGCCTCCGTCGCCTTGCCGGCGAGCGCCGCTCCGAGAACGCGCCTGCCGTCTCGCTCCCAGGCGAGACGTGCCACGCTCAGCAATGTCGATTTGCCAGCGCCCGCAATACCGACGACTGCGGCAATGGCGCTATCGGCCGTGATATGCCGAACCGCGGCGACCTGCTCAGCGTCCAGGCGAATGGCCTTATCTGACGCTGCCTCAATCTCACCCATCACGGCATCAACTTGGGACGGCGATACCGCGAAACCACCGATGTTCGAAAGATTGAATGCCGACCGCGCCATGTGGAATTCGGTTCTGATCGTCGCGCGCGTCGTGAAGACTGCCGGCAGCTCGACCCCACCGGTTTCCGCACTGATCTGCTGCGGTCGCAGCATTACCAAATCGTCCGACGCCATCAGTTTCGCGCGGATATTGGCAAAGACGATTGGATCATCAACGTGGCGGTGGAGCGCACGGGCGATCTCGGCCTCATCGAAGGTCGAGCGCTCGTTGCTGAGTTGCCTAAGCAATAGACCGGGGTCGGCAGCGAGGCGATCCGCAGCCTCGTAACGCTGCGCCAATGCTGCAGGGGCGGAGTAGATATCGGCACCTTTGCGTAGAAGCGCCGTGCGGGTGGGACCGAGATGGCGCTGCCCCATTCCCTGAAACCCCTGCTCCTCGTAGGAGCGGCCGTCTATGCGGATATCGTGACCGGCAAGTGCCAGATGGTGGGTTACCGTTTCAGCCCAGGCAAGCTTCCACTCCTCCATCGTTTCCTTGTTGCCCGCCCACGGACGGTAAACAATTGCTCCTTTCGGCCTATCGGGGGTTTTGAGGCGCAGCGGCTCGCCCCGGTCGTCGACGACAGCGACGTGCTTTGGCCCAAAACCTTCCGCGGTCAGTGGACGCAGCGTGGTCATAACGTGGACGTGCGGATTGCCCTTCTTGTCGTGATAGACCCAGTCTGCCACCATTCCACGCGACACTAGGTTCTCGCGAACGAAGTCGCGCACGAGGGCGATATTCTCCTTACTGCTGAGCTCGTTTGGAAGCGCAAGGATGAGCTCGCGGGCTAACTGTGCATCACGCCGGTTCTCGAAACAATCGACAGCATTCCAGAGCGCTTCGCTGGCGCCGGCAACCGATCGTCCGTCGATTGCGGTTCGCAACCATGCCGGCGTATCCTCGGGCAGAGCAAGTTCCTCGTGGATGAGTTCGTCCGCCCTTGCGAAGTGGCGGAAGTTAGTCCCCGCCTGCTCATCCATCATCTTGGTACGATGACGATAGGCTGCGGCCGAGACAATGCTCTGTCCCGCTCCGCGGCTGATCAATTTCGCTCTCAAAAACATAATAGCCATTTTTGACTCTATCTTTTCAAGCACATCAGTACCGGACAGATATCAAGACATCTGGCGAAAAGGCCTAGAAAGAGACCAATTTCCGGGATGAATTCCACTTTTCCTATATGATTTCAGTCGATTTGACTACCGTATTTAATTCAATATAAAAGATCCATCAGACTCGACCCTGATGAAAGAAAGGACAGATATGCGTGCAAGAACCACGGTGTCCGAGATCGACACACAGATCGAGCAGCTCAAAGAGAAACGAAAGACCGTGGTCGCCAAGGCCAATGACCGTTTCGCTAGCGCGGCACGGAGGGCAGGTCTCGCCGAACTGAACATTTCCGACGCCGAGCTCAATGAGGTTCTCGCCGAAATCACAGCGCGATTTCGCGACCGCGAAAAAAGGACAGCGGGCGAATCCGCTTAAGAGGCTCGATCAGCGGATTATGCTTCTCGAACGAAGGCGGCAGCGCGAGATGACAAGCGATCGCAAGCGTGAAACGCGCGAAAAGATGATCTTCGGCGGATTGATCATCAAGGCTGGCTTGAGAAAAGCCGATCGCGCGTTCCTGCTCGGCGCCTTGATCGAAGCCAGCCGGATCCCGCCAGATACCGCGCAGTACCGTGAGCTTCACAAGATTGGTATGGAAGCGTTCCGAGCCGATGCACGCATGAATAATTCGGAGAGCAAGGATCTGGATGTTTGACCCAGGCTTTGATCCCGCCGGCGATACCCCCTCTGACACGTTCGTCTTTACATCGAGGCCTTTGCCTCGCTCGGTCTTGGGACGATGATAGGGGGCAATAGCTTCGCGCGTTGAATCCACTGAAAAACAGCATGGTTCGCCGAAGCGGACGTAGCCGCCGATCATGACCGCGCACCGCTGATACTTCCCGCAGTTGCTGTAGCTTTACACGTCAGCAGAAAGGGACTTGCCATAGCGGTGGAGCAGCTGCGCGACGTCGCTTTGCATGGCGGACAGGGGATGCGTCGCCTTCGCCTCGAAGGCGATCGGTTTGCGCTCGAAGACCGCGTAGCAGACCTCGCTGGGATCATGCCGGGACAGATAGGCAATCCCGTCCGGCTCCTCCGGATGCTCCCAGAGCGCATCGGCCCATGCGCCGCATGGCTCATAGGGGCCGGTGGAGATTGAATTATCCGTGCCGAGGATCTGCAGCCCGGCGCCGTGCATCGTCACCATGCGCAGAGCCGTCCGGCTGGTGAGCTCCGTTACCGACCGGGTGACAATTTCGCGTTCTGCAACCATCAACCGTTGCGGGTTGCGCAGGATCGTCTCGGCGAACGCGCCTGCGAAGGCGTGGCCGATATAGAGCACGCCGAATCGTCCACTTGCGCTATCGAATCGATAAATTGGATCTTGGCCGGCTCCCGGTCCGAAAAACACCGGATCAAAGTTCGATCGGTGAATCCGATGCAACACCGATCCGGCCGGAATGATCGTGATCGGTAAGTTCGCATTCTTCAACCAATCGGGCGGCGGCGCCGCCGCCCCGGACGGTCCTCGCACCGGCGGAGCCATCAGGCGAAGCCGTCGCCGGTATTGGCGCGGACTAGCCGCTCGACCGCGCCGAGATCACCCTGGCGCAAAGCCTCCAACGGCGACCGGCCGCCGAGCGCGCTATCCTGCGCAAGCAGGAAATCGAGCGTAGCCCAGGCGCCTTGGTCTGCGAGACCGCGAACGACCTCGGCTATCCCCGGCAAAACCTCTCCGTCCCGGAACTGGCAGGCTGGATATTTCCAGTCGCTTCCCTCCCGGACGCCAAGGATCGCGTTGCCCCGACGCCGCTTGTCGATCGCTTGGCGGGTGATGCCCGCAATTTTGCCGGCTTCTTCGGCGGAAAGGACGCCGCCGGCACGCAGGAGCAGTTGGTTCCGATGCTCGACATTGCGCGCGAGCGCCGGGACCATCGGGTCGAGATTGCTCACCGCCTCCCCGATAAACTCGGGATGGCTGAGGATTTGCGCGAGCGTTCCTGCGCCCGTCGGCGCGCCGAGAGCCGCCGTGAGCGCCTTCGACGGTGTTGTCGCGGCAATCCGTTCGAGTGCCGACATTGCACGACGCAGAAATGCGGCCTGAACGGAATCCGGGTCGGTCTGGAAACTCAGCACGAGCTCAGTTGGATGCGGGGCGCGAGGCATAGTGGCCTCCTCTGGTTGTCTTAGGATTTATATAGTAACGAAAACTACTGCGTCAACTCGCTCGATGGGGTTCTTTTTACATCATTGACGAGAAACGAGGGCTTCGTCTGCATAAGTTAGGGGCGATCCCTCTTCAGGGCGCGGCTCTACTCGCGTCCTGCCGGTCACTGCCGGAGCCCGCAAGCGGTCTCCGCGCATGCGGTCAGGCTCCTCTCGCGGGGGTATGATCAGCGGGCGGCGAGCGTCCGGCAGGGCTCGACGAGTGCTCATGACGAAGCGACCCCTGCCTGTGCCGGTCGCTGGAGTGGTCGCAGCGTCGGCGGCACGGTTCGGCGTTGAGCGGCGCCGGGCGACCGGGAGGGCCGAGGAAGTGCGGCCGGGACGAAGCGGTGCATTGCCCGCGGTGAAGACGATCTGCTCGTCGGCCCGTATCCGCAGCACTTCATGCGGCTGGATCAGCGGCCGCGCTGCAAGCTGCTTCGATCGCGTGCGCGACGAACCTGACGCCCGCGACGACCGGCTGACCTGGTCGATCTCGACCGTGGTCGTGCCGCAGCGCTTCGAGATGTAGTCGGCCGTCTCCGGATCATTCACTGCCGCGAAGCTAATCCAACTCGCGCTTTCGAACCATTTGCTGGCGGCATCGCGCCCGCCATAGGTTTCGCGCATCTGGCCGATGCTCTCAAACAACAGCAACAGCGTGATGCCGTACTTGCGGCCTTCGTCGCGCGCCGTCTCCAGGATCCGCATGAAGCCGAGACGCGCGACCTCATTGAGGAGGAACAGGAGCAATCTTACTCGCCGCGCTCAGCCTCGAGAGCGGCAATTTCGTCGGAAATTTCCTCGATCCGTTGCCGGAGCTCCGCTTCGGTACCGTCGTCCACCTCGCCTTCGCCGAAACAATAGCGCGCTATATGCAGCTCAAGCCTGGCTTCGAGCTGCTCGCGCTGGGTACGGAGTTGTTTAAGATAGCTGTTTCGCATTGCGAACCGCGCTTTCAGAAAAAATAAAATAAGCCTCACCCAAATAAGTGGGGTCGAAACCAGAAAGTTTCGATAGGCATCCTATGCATTTGCGCCAAGGCTGCAGCCCAACCTGCGACAAGGCCATATTTCCAAGCCATTGCAAAGCGGCTGATCGGTCATCACATTCATGCGACCCACACCTGAAATGACCCGGAAGGCAGATATTAGGCACTGACATCAGCTTTAAATTCGGGCTAATTCAGGCGGAGTGTTCGAGGTATGTTGTGTTGAACGAAAAAATTGCCGTCATTGGCCTCGGTTATGTGGGCCTGCCCGTCGCGATTGCGCTTGCCGAAAAATTCCATGATGTCGTTGGCTTCGACATCAAGGGCTCCCGTGTCTCCGCGCTGAAAGCGGGTGAGGACGATACCCGGGAGGTTTCCACCGAACGGCTGCGGTCGAGCGGACTGCGCATCAGCAGCGAGATCGAGGATCTTAGGGATCGCGATATCTTTATCGTCGCCGTGCCGACGCCGATCGACCAGAACCGGCAGCCGGATCTGCGGCCTATGATTTCGGCCTCCCGCACGGTGGGGAAGGTTCTGCGCAGGGGTTCGATCGTCGTCTACGAATCCACAGTCTATCCCGGCGTCACTGAAGACGTTTGCGGCCCTGTGCTGGCGGAGGTTTCCGGGCTGCGTCAGGGCGAGGATTTCCATGTCGGTTATTCGCCGGAACGCATCAACCCCGGGGACAAGGAGCACACCTTCGAGCGGATCGTAAAAGTCGTCGCCGGCGACGACGCGGAAACGCTGGAAAGGATTGCCGCCATCTATGGCGCCGTGGTCGAGGCCGGCATCCACCGCGCCCCCAGCATCAAGGTGGCTGAAGCCGCCAAGGTGATCGAGAATACCCAGCGCGACGTCAATATTGCACTGATGAACGAGCTTTCGATCATTTTCGAGAAAATGGATATCCGCACCGCGGATGTGCTGAAGGCGGCGCGGACCAAATGGAACTTCCTGCCCTTCACTCCCGGCCTGGTCGGTGGTCACTGCATCGGCGTCGATCCCTACTACCTGACGGCCAAGGCGGAAGAACTCGGCTACCACCCCGAGGTCATCCTTTCCGGCCGCCGCATCAATGACGGCATGGGTGCCTTCATTGCCCAGAAACTCATCAAGATGCTGGTCGCGGCGAAAAAGCCGATCAACGGGGCGCGCATCGGCATATTCGGGCTGACCTTCAAGGAAAATGTACCCGACCTGCGCAACAGCCGCGTGCCGGACATTATCAGTGAACTGCGTCAATTCGGCCTCGAGCCGCTGGTGCACGACCCGATGGCGAGCTATTCGGAAGCTGAAGAAGAATATGGCATAAAGCTCAAAGAACTGCAGGATTTCGGCAAGCTCGACGCCCTCGTGCTTGCCGTTCCCCACAAATCCTATTTGGCCGAAGGGGCCGCCCAGATCCTCGATCTCTTGAGCGAGAACGGTGTCGTCGTCGATGTGAAGGCGGCGCTCGATCGAGCCAATCCTCTGCTGGAAGATCATTCGGTATGGAGCCTGTAAGCTGAAAGGTCAGTTCAGCGCCCCTCCGTCCCCGCACCGGCGACGGTTGCCGTCAGCCCTTCTTCAACCGAGTAAGGCGGCGACCAACCGGTGAGCGCGTGCGTCTCGCCGATGTCGACCTGAAGCGAGCCAAGCAACCGCTGCGCGGCGGCTCGACGTCCCAGAAGTGCGGCAAGTCCCTCGAGCAGCGCAGGCGGTACCGACAGCATCCAAGCCTTGCGCCCCGCGGCAAGAGATACTTTGGCGATCAGCTGGCCGATCGAAAGATCGTCGCCATCACTGATCAGGAAGACGCGGTTACCGACGGACAAATGCTTCGCGCAGAGCAGCATGAAATCGACGAGATTGCCGACATAAACGAGCGACCTGCGGTTTCGAACCGCACCGAACGGCCAAGGGAACGGCCGGGCAGCCCATTTCATCAGGCTAGCGAAATTCGCCTTGACGCCGGGACCATAGACGAGCGGCGGCCGGATGATGACGACCTCCATGCCCGTTTCGGCTGAAATCGCGAGCAAGGCTTCCTCGGCCTCCAGCTTCGAGCGGCCATAAGCATCTTCCGGATGCGGCACATCCGCAGCCTTGAAGGGCTTTCCCTCCGCCGTCTCTTCGCCGTTGACCTTGATCGAGCTTAGGAAAATGAAACGTTTCACGCCCGCGCCGGCTGCCTGTCGCGCCAGGTTGACGGTCGCATCGACATTGACGGCGCGGAATGCGGCCAACGGATCGGCGGCGCTCTCGTTCATGACATGGACGCGGGCCGCCAGATGGATAACGGTACCGACACCGGTAAGCGCGTCGGACCAATCCGTGTGGCTATCCATAGCCCCGATGGCGACGAAGCCCGGGCGGAAGCCGCGGCTGACCGGCCGATACTCCATCCGCCGGCGGGAAAGCTCCGCGCACAGAGCCTGCCCGACAAAACCCGTCGCACCCGTCACCAGGATCATCCGTGCACTGCCTCCGCTGTCTGCACCAAGATTAGCTCAGACATGCTTTGCACGGGATACTCGCTCGGAACAAGGGCGGGGAATCTTGCGGTGTATGGTTGTGCTTAGAATCTCAATATGAGATGCACAGGCAATGACGACCTTCATCACCCTTAGACCAGAGGGCGATGCAACGATAAGAGACGATGCTTTATACGATCGCCAAGCGCCTTTTCGATTTTCTCGCCGCTCTCGCCGCGACCATCATCTTTTTCATTCCGATCCTGATCGTTGCTCTCGCAGTGCGGCTGACCTCGCCAGGTCCGATTCTCTATTGGTCCGATCGGGTCGGCCGGAAAAACAAGATCTTCCGCATGCCGAAATTTCGCAGCATGCGCACCGATACGCCGGCGGTCGCGACCCATCTGCTCAAGGACGCGAATATCTATCTGACGCCGATCGGCTCCTTCCTGCGCAAGTCGAGCCTCGACGAGCTACCGCAGCTCTGGTGCATCCTGAAAGGCGAGATGAGCATCGTCGGCCCACGCCCGGCGCTGTTCAATCAGCACGACCTCATAGCCCTGCGCACGGAACGCGGCGTCGACGCGCTGCTGCCGGGCTTGACCGGCTGGGCGCAGGTCAACGGCCGTGACGAACTGCCGATCCCCGAGAAGGTGGCGCTGGACGAAGACTATCTGCGCCGACGCTCTTTTTTCTTCGACCTTAAGATCATTTTCCTGACAGTCTTAAAAGTGGTTCGACGCGACGGAGTTGCCCATTAACAAACAATCGGCAAAATCGACATCGTTGACGCATCGGCATGGGAAAATTGCCGTATTCCTGCCCCTTTGCGGCCATAGGGCCCGCCCTGGGAGCGAGAAATGCCGAATGATGAACCGATTCTGGGATGAAGGCGGACGACATTGGACGACTCGCGCATGAACAAACCGCATGCTGACCTTGCAGCCGAGCCAATCGGCGTCACAAAGGCTGGAAGCAGCATGACGAAACCGGTCGCGATCATCGGCGGCATTCTGTGGCTGCTGGTCGCCTCGCCGACCGTGGTCGAAAGCGACGCCTATCGCTATGCGACGGCGCTTCTCTCCCTGATCGCCCTCTATTATTACATGAAGGCGCCCATACGGCCGCGCACGGACTGGATCGGCTGGCTTTGCATGGGCTGGGCCTTCTATGTCATGGCACGGTTCCTCATTACCTTCTGGCTGACGCCGCAGCACGATATCGGCGCCTCGGATTGGCTTTATGCCTTCCCCTTCTTCTTCCCCATCATGGGCGTCGCCTTCCTGCTTTATGAGGAGCTGATGGAGAAGATCGTCGCGGCTTATTTCGCCGTGGTCCTCATCATGCTGGTCGCCACCCAGCATCTGCGCGAGGTCTTTGCCGGCGAAACCATCCGGCCGTTGATCATGAACAACCAGATCCACGGCGCCGTTGCCTGCGGCATGATCGTGATCTTCACCCTGTTCTGGCTGCTGCACAACCTGACGGACAAATCGAGTGACCGCCGGATCGCCCGCTTCGCCTGTATCGTTTCGCCCTTCATCTTCGCGCTCTGTTTCATCGCCATCTACGGCGCCAAATCGAAAGGCGTCTGGCTGGCACTTGGCATAACACTGCCTGTCCTGGCGCTCATTACGCTCACCTATTTGCGCCTGAAGAGCGGCGTCACCATCATCATCGCCGTCGCAGCCGTGTTGATCGCCGGCATCTATGGTGTCAGGCACAATCTCGACAAGACGGCCGGCCCGACTGTATCGGCAGCCATTTCCATAGTCGAAAATGTGGCCAACGGCCATGAGATGGGCGGCGTGGTTTCGAACGCCATCAGCTCGAGCAATACGCCGGTGTCGATGGACGAACGCCTGCAGCTCTGGTCGAACAGCTGGGAAGTCTTTTCCTCCGCACCGATCTTCGGCTGGGGCAATCGGTGGTTAGAGCGCTGGGCCGAGACGCGCTATTCCCATGTCCAATACACGCTGCTGCACAACGGCTACCTGGAAATCCTCGTGCGCTACGGCCTGTTCGGTGCAGCAATCATGGGCTTCATGCTCGCCACCTTCATCCGAGCCATCTGGCGCGCCCGCAAGGCCGGCATCATCCCGCGCGCGGCATGGCACGCCTATATCGCCTGCCTGTTCTTTTTCTCATTGACGCTCCTCAGCAACTCCAACAACCGCCTGGCGATCGGCGAAAGCCTGGCCTTCGCAAGCTCCGCCTTCGCCTGCTGGTGCCACATGCGACTGAAGGGGGAGTATTTGACGGCAGGGAAGTCTGCGCCGAGAGCCGCGACAGCCGCCATCTAAGCAATCACATATATCATTGAGAGCTAAACATTAAGGCGCGGGAGGTCTCATTGAGCCACCAAGAAGAGAACACTGACCACGAGATCTCACCCGAAACGATGCACCAAAACTTGAGTTGCACAAATGACGTGGCTCATCGCTCCAGGCGGGCGTCCGATTTTCTTGAGTCGTCACAATGGCTAAGATAGCTTTCATAGTTGCCGAGGACTGGTTTTTTGCCTCACATTTCCTCCCCATGGCACGGGAGGCAGTGGCGCTCGGTTTCGAAGTGGTCGTCATGACGCGGGTTTGCCGCCATGCCACGGCAATCGAAGCGACCGGTGCGAGAGTCATTGCCATCGACCTTAACCGCCGCAGCCTTAACCCTTTGGCCGCACTCGCGGTGATTAGACGGCTAATCCATATCTTGAAAACAGAACGCCCGTCACTTGTGCATTGCATTTCTTTGAAACCAATTCTGCTCGGTGGAATGGCCGCTGCCGCATCGGGAATCAATAAGCGCATATTTGCGATCACGGGGTGGGGTTATCTTGGTGTGCGGCAGAATATCATCAGCAAAACCGTTCGAGCCGTGGTCCGTTTGCTCATTATGAGGTTGATACGTTCGTCGGAAACAACGTTTCTATTCGAAAATGACGACGATCCAAGGTTTTTGGGACTTCATGCACACGACGACGCAGTGGAAATAGTGGGAGGAGCCGGCATCGATCCGGATGATTATCCGATCCAGCCGCTTTTGGAGGGGAAGCCACTTCGCATCGCTGTGGTCGCCCGGATGCTATGGTCAAAGGGCGTGGACACGGCTGTAGAGGCTGTCCAGCGCGCGCGCGCCAACGGCGTGGATGTGGAGTTGTCCTTATTTGGCAATCCGGATTTGGCCAATCCAAAGGCGATCACTGAGGCAAAACTCCGTGAATGGTCGACAGAGCCCGGCATAACCTGGCGCGGCGCAACGTCGGATATCTTAAGCGTTTGGCGCGAGCATCACGTCGCTTGTCTTCCATCCCGAGGCGGAGAAGGCTTACCGCGCACACTGCTGGAATCAGCCGCATGTGGTCGTCTGTCTCTGACAACGAATGTTCCTGGCTGTCGAGGTTTTGTGCGCCACGGGATAGACGGCTATGTTTTGCCGGTTGCGGATTCAGTTGCTTTCGCGACCGCAATAGCTGAGCTGGCCGCGCGTCCGGAGCAGATAGGCTTGATGGGCTTGAACGCGGCTGAACGCGTTCGAGAAGGGTATACGACCGCGAAGGTCGCCTCCGCTGTCGGCCGTCGTTACCTGACGATGATACAACCTACTTGGCGGAGCAATCCGGGCAAATAAATCAGCGCTGGCCTTAATGAGATCGCCTGAAGGCGCGGCGCCCATCTCCATACAGGTGGCAAAATTTTAGAGCAATCCGACGTGGTGCAAATCTGTTTCGACACCATCCGTGACGGTGTGAGTAAGGGAAAATTGTTGGTCCCCTACCATGGCATTGAAGGGAAACCCAGGCCGGCGAAAGCAGGTTCGCTTTGCAAACACGGTTCGATACTCAAATACCTACAAATGTCATATAACGGCGGAGGCGACAAACCATTTCCGAGCGCGTGAGAGCTGCACAGGTCAGTACCAGCCTTAACGTCGGAGAGGCCCGAACGCCTGATGCATACGTTGATCGCCAAAAGCGACCGCAGCCGCTTTAAGCATAACGTCGTCAGTCTGATGTCGATGGAACGCCGTGGCAGCACAAGCGACGTGCGGCAGGTCTGGGTGGCCCATGATCTTGCCTGCTTGCCGACAAGGGGACGAAGGGCTGCCGCGTGCCATTCTGGAGGCGGCTGCCTGCGGCCGGGCGATACTTACGACCGATGTGCCGGGCTGCCGTGATCTCGGGCGCGATGGGCTAGAAAGCTGGCTGGCGCCACCGTATGGTGCCCGTGCCATCGCGGAGCGCATCTGTGCGCTCGCGCAAGATCGGCAGTTGTTGGGGCAGGCGAGTGTCGATGCGCGCCAGCGGATCGCCTCGGATTTTGCCGAGGCGCATGTGATGGCACAGGTATTGGCGCTCTATCAAAGTTTCGCGGCAAAGCCAGCCTGATGTCCAGAGAAACAAACCGGAAGTCTGACGAGCCTACCGTCCGCCTGAACCGCCGCTAAAAAAGCAGCGGTTCACTCGATTGGCCAACTCAAAAAGTGATGTCATTTCGCGCTGTCGCGAGCTTCATCAGATACTGACCATAAGCGCTTTTGCCGAGTTTGATGGCGAGCTCTTCGAGCTGATCATCGCCAATATGACCCATGCGGTAAGCCACTTCTTCCGGGCAGGCGATCTTGAAGCCCTGACGTTTTTCCAGCGTTCCGACAAAGTCTGCGGCATCGAGCAGGCTGTCGGGCGTGCCGGTATCGAGCCAAGCGTAACCACGTCCCATCAGTTCCACCGACAACTGGCCGCGCTCGAGATAGGTGCGGTTGACGTCGGTGATTTCGAGCTCGCCGCGCGGCGACGGCTTCAGATTAGCGGCAATATCGATGACTTGTTCGTCGTAGAAATAAAGACCGGTGACCGCCCAGTTGCTTTTCGGCTGAGCCGGTTTTTCTTCGATCGACAGCGCCTTCATCGAACTATCGAACTCGACCACGCCGTAACGCTCGGGATCGGTGACATGATAGGCGAACACGCGCGCACCCGTGGTGACATCCGCTTTCGGGCGCATCAACTCCGGCAGGCCGTGGCCGTAATAGATGTTGTCGCCGAGGATCAACGCCGAAGGATTGGAGCCGACAAAATCCGCACCGATGATGAAGGCTTGCGCTAGGCCATCCGGGCTCGGCTGCACGGCGTATTTAATCAAAATGCCCCACTGGCTGCCATCACCCAGCAGGCGCTTAAAGGCCTCGTTGTCGTGCGGGGTGGTTATGATCAGGATTTCCTTGATCCCAGCCAGCATCAGCGTTGTTAGCGGATAATAGATCATCGGCTTGTCGTAGACCGGCATCAGCTGCTTGGAGACGGCCATGGTGATGGGGTAAAGCCGCGTGCCGGAACCGCCGGCGAGAATGATACCCTTCATGCTTTTTCCTTCGTGTAAGGGCGGACTTTCTGATCCGCGCTGATCGCTGGAATGCCTTGGCACCAAGAGGCGCACAGGCGAGATCCTTTTAACCTTTTGTACCACCCAGAAGCCGGTCTAGAACCACCGTTGTTGACTGTTTCCAGTCGGGCAAGATGATGCCGTAAGTGTTTGCCAGCTTGTCGTTCGACAGCCGCGAATTTGCTGGCCGTTTGGCCGGCGTCGGATACTCTTGCGTTGTGATGCGCTTAACGGAGATTTGCTTGCCGCTCTTTTCCTTGAGGCCCACAAAGATTTCCTCGGCAAAGTCCGCCCAGGTGGCTTCGCCGCTGCCGGTGAGATGGAAAGTGCCACGAAGTTTTGGATCGCTATTTGTCGCCAGACGTTTGGCAATAGCGATCACAGCATCAGCGATATCGAGTGCGCTGGTCGGCGTGCCGTGCTGGTCGGCAACAACATTCAAGGCATCACGGGTTTCCGCCAGCCGCAACATCGTTTTTACGAAGTTGGCACCGAAGGGAGAATACACCCAGGCGGTACGCAGAATGACATGATTAGGTGTTCCTGCTGCAACGGCTTCTTCACCCGCAAGCTTGCTCTGGCCATAAACGGAGACCGGACCGGTCGCGTCGTTTTCCCGATAGATGCCATTTTTGTCGCCCGGAAACACGTAGTCCGTTGAAAGATGCACGATAGGAATGTTCAGTTCGGCAGCCACTTCCGCCAGCACTCCCGGTCCCTTGGCATTAATGGCAAAGGCTAGTTCTGGCTCGCTTTCAGCCTTATCGACAGCCGTATAGGCGGCAGCCGACACAATCGCATCCGGCTTCACTGCGGACAGGACACGGCGGATTGAGGTCGGATCGGCAAGATCCAGTTCAGGCCGGCCGACGGCGACGATTTCCACGTCCGCCTGCTTCCCGCGCTCAATCATCGCGGTTACCACCTGCCCTTGTCTTCCGGTAACGGCAATGCGCATCACTCAGCCTTTCTTCAGAACGCCAAGACGTTCCCCAGAATAAACACCCTGACGCAGCGGCTGCCACCACCATTCATTGTCGAGATACCAGCGCACCGTGCGCTCGATGCCGCTGTCAAAATTCTCCTGCGCTTTCCAGCCCAGTTCCGTTTCAAGCTTGGTGGCATCGATGGCGTAACGCGCATCATGACCTGGACGGTCGGTGACATAGGTAATGAGATCCGCATGGGGTGTCGCCTTCGGGCGCAGCTGATCCATGAGGGAGCAGACGCGTTTGACGACGTCGATATTGCGACGCTCGTTGCGACCGCCGACATTGTATTTTTCGCCGAGGCGACCACGCGAAGCGATCAAATCGAGTGCGCGGGCGTGATCCTCCACATAAAGCCAGTCGCGGATGTTGATACCTTCGCCATAGACCGGCAACGGCTTGCCATCCATGGCATTGAGAATGATCAGCGGGATCAGCTTTTCCGGGAAATGATAAGGCCCGTAATTGTTTGAACAATTTGACACCACTACCGGCAGGCCATAAGTGCGGTGCCATGCAATCGCCAGATGATCACTTGCTGCTTTCGAAGCGGAGTATGGTGAGGACGGATCGTATGGCGTGACTTCCTCAAACAGGCCTTCATCACCCAACGAACCATAAACCTCGTCGGTTGAGACATGTAGGAAGCGGAAAGTTTCTTTAGGTGCCGGCGACAAGTCGTTCCAATAATGGCGGGCGGCCTCCAGCAGCGAGAAGGTCCCTATGACATTGGTCTGAACGAAATCGGCAGCACCGCTGATCGACCGATCGACATGGCTTTCCGCTGCCAGATGCATAATGCGGTCGGGCTTGAACGACGTCATCGCCTCCGACATCTTTTGCAGGTCACAGATATCGGCCTGGAGGAACTGGTAGTTCGCAGCCCCTTCGATTTCCTTCAGTGAGGCGAGGTTGCCGGCATAGGTCAGCTTGTCGACATTGAGCACTTCTGCGCCAACGTTTTTGATGAGGTGGCGCACGAGTGCCGAACCGATAAACCCCGCTCCGCCGGTCACGAGAATACGCATATGTCTACTCCGTTTTTCGTCAGTGCTTGTGGTCAGTTCCGGGTGAGATCAAAAGCGAAGGCCGGCGGCAGATCCGCCAGCTTCGGCTGTTTGGTGTCCTTGTCGGACAGGATCGCATTGTCAAGCGGCAGGGGCCATTCAATCCCGATAGCCGGGTCGTTCCAATAGAGGCCACGATCATTCTCGGCGCTATAGGCCGCAGTCACCTTGTAGAAAATGACGCTATCCGGCTCGAGCGTGGCGAAACCATGCGCGAAACCGGCCGGCACCCAAAGTTGCTCGCCGTTTTCCCTGGAAAGCTCGACGCCATACCACTGGCCATAGGTCGGCGAACCAATACGAATATCGACGGCGACGTCGAAAATTCTGCCCGCCAAGCAGCGCACCAGTTTGCCCTGCGCAAACGGGTCGAGCTGGAAATGTAGGCCGCGCACCGTGCCAACAGCTGCCGAAAGAGACTCGTTTTCCTGAACGAAATTAACGTCCGCAATATTCTCGCGGAACCAGCCATCCTTGAAAACTTCGGAGAAGTACCCCCGGTGATCGCCCAGTCGAGTCGGTATAATCTTGGCCAAACCAGCCAGCGGCAATCGTTCAATCTTCATAACGCACCCATCAGTTCATGAAATCTTTTTATAGTTTAGGTCTGTGGTTGCAAGTGTGGCATCCAGTGAAGCCTCGCCTTCTTACACGAAATTTCGAGAAAACCAGCTGGACGGTGGTCCGAAATGACGTGTTCTTATCGATCTAGCTATATTAATGATGACAGCTTGATAACTAGCCTTGTCCCAATCCGTCACTGACACTGAAGATATCGTCTTCGCCGAGATAGCATCCAATCTGCACTTTGATCATTTTCAACGTGATTTTCCCAAGATTGGCCTGCCCCCATGGGTGATCCGTTTGGAATGTCAGTGCATGCGTGGCCTGCTGGCCACCGTTGGCGTTGAAGCCGGTCCGCTCTGGCGAGACCAAATGGTCGGTTCGGGTGCCGGTGGCTTGTAGCCAAGCGATGGGTGCGGCCGCCCGGTCTTGTACAATCCTGTTTCATAACATTCATCTCTCTATGTTGTTGAAGAGAATAAGGTTTCCTGATCTCGATGCGATCCTGTAGGGTGTCGAAGGTTCTGCCGGGCATGATCTCGATCTGGCGTGCCCGCGGGGCGCTGAACTTCGATCGTTCGACCTACCACTACACCTCTCGCCGCGCCGATCAGGCGGCGCTGGAACGTCGCATTCGCGAGATTTGCGAGATCCGTGTGCGATATGGATATCGCCGCGCGCATGTGCCCATGGAACGCGAGGGTTGGGGCACCGAACCTACCGCATTTTCAGAGACTTGGGCCTGCAGTTGAGGAACAAGACACCGAAACGAACACGAGCCGGAGCTCCGGCTGCCCCCTGTTTAGGCGTCAACGCACTTGACGGAGCAATTTCAAATAGAGATTGGTTAGCCACCGAAGCGGCCTTTGCCCTGCGGGAGAGTATTTGGAGTTGTCTTTGATGAGCCCTTTCGAAACGCAGAAGCACGCAATCCCTTTCAGATGGCTCAATGCATTAATGTTATCCTGCTTGACTGTTTCTTTGGTTTTCTTTTGGCAGGGGCATATCGGGTTTAACCTGTGGGACGAGGGGTTCCTCTGGTACGGCGTGCAGCGTGTCCTTAATGAGGAAATTCCTATTCGGGACTTCATGGCCTATGATCCGGGTCGATACTATTGGTCTGCAGCACTGGCTACCATCATTGGAGATGGCGGGATTATCAGCGTCCGCGTCGCTGTCGCTGTGTTTCAAGCACTGGGTCTGTTCATTGGCCTTATGCTGATCACTCAGTCTTCGAAAAATCGGACTTGGAACGAACCTCTTTTCTTGGCCATCGCCGCCATCACATTGGGGGTATGGATGTTTCCGCGCCACAAGCTGTTCGATATATCGCTTTCGATGCTCCTAGTAGGGGCTTTGGCGTTTTTGATCCGAAATCCAACACCCCAGCGCTATTTGGCAGCTGGAATTGCTGTCGGCCTTGCCGCTTTTTTTGGACGGAATCATGGAGTTTATGGTGCTATTGGCAGCTTTGGCGTGCTGCTTTGGCTGGGAGTTCGTCCAAGATCCGGCATTGTGAAGGGCGCATTTTTTTGGACAGTCGGTGTCGCGATTGGTTTTTTGCCGATCATCCTGATGCTTCTTCTAGTGCCAAGTTTCCCCCTCGCCTATTTGGAGAGCATTCGCTTCCTATTTAAGCAGAACGCGACCAATTTGCCACTGCCTGTTCCGTGGCCATGGACCGTTGATTTCATGACATCTTCGATCAGTGACGCGATTCGGGCCTTCTTGGTGGGACTGTTCTTTATCGCCGTGCTTGCGTTCGGGTGGCTGGTATCCCTGTGGGCCTTGGCGCAGCGTCTAAAAGGAAGATCAGTAAGTCCGACACTCGTTGCGGCTGCTTTCCTCGCTATTCCATACGCGCATTATGCCTTCTCCCGAGCTGACGTCGGCCACCTCGCACAGGGCATCTTTCCCATGTTGGTAGGTTGCTTCGCGATCTTCGCGACATTAGGCCTTCGAGCGAAATGGGGGCTATCCATGTTCTTGTGCAGTACCAGCTTGTGGGTCATGAGCGTACAGCATCCGGGCTGGCAATGCATGGTCAGCGGGGGGTGTGTAAACGTCACGGTCGCAGGTAGCGTGCTGCAAGTTGATCCAGCGACCGCGAACGACATTGCATTGCTCCGGAGCCTGTCGGATCAGTTCGCTACCGGTGGCAAGGGCTTTGTTGCCACACCATTCTGGCCGGGCGCCTACGCTCTGCTTAATCAAAAATCGCCAATGTGGGAGATTTATGCACTTTTTCCTCGGCAGGAGAACTTTGAGCGCACCGAAATTGACCGGATAAAAGCGTCTTCCCCAGGCTTCGTTCTTGTTCTCAATTTACCGCTTGATGGGCGCGAAGAGCTCCGGTTTCAAAACACTCACCCACTCACCTATAAATTCATCTCCGACAATTTTGAGCGGGTTCCATCTCAATCCCCTCCAGACTATGAGATATACAAAGCCAAGGGCTCCAATCCATGAAAAAGATCGCGATCCTCCAATCCAACTACATTCCTTGGAAGGGCTACTTTGACCTGATCGCAGCGGTGGATGAGTTCATTCTCTATGACGACATGCAGTTCACGCGCCGCGATTGGCGCAATCGCAACCAGATAAAGACCCCTCAGGGCCTGTCCTGGCTGACCGTACCTGTAAAGGTAAAGGGCAAATATCACCAAACGATTCGCGAAACCGAAATCGACGGGCGAAAATGGGCAGCGTCGCATTGGAAGTCGATCGTCTCGAACTACAGGAAGTCGCGCCACTTCGACGAGGTCGCCTCGTTCCTCGAACCAATCTACCTCAACAGCAACCACGATTTTCTCTCGCCACTTAATCGCGAACTACTGGAGGCGATCTGTCGCTATCTCGGCATTACCACCTCCATCACGAATTCTTGGACTTATGACCTAGTCGAAGGTAAGTCCGAGCGATTGGCCGAACTTTGTGTTCAGGCCGGAGGAACGGAGTACATTTCAGGACCAGCGGCCCGAGACTATATCGAGGAAAGCGTTTTCCGCGAGCGCGGCCTTGGCTTAAGTTGGTTCGATTATCGAGACTACCCGGAATACCCTCAACTCTGGGGAGAGTTCGTGCATACGGTTAGCATTCTTGATTTGCTGTTCAATTGCGGAAAAGAAAGCCCAGCATTCATGAGATTCGTCCTCAAATGAAACTCTCGATCGTTACAACTCTATATCGTTCCGAGCGGTACATTGAAGAATTCTACCGCCGGGCAAGCGCAGCCGCCCGTGAAATTGTCGGGGACGACTACGAGATCATATTCGTCAATGATGGGTCACCTGACAATAGCCTCGACCTAGCCGTAGAGATGCTGGATTCAGATGATCATGTGGTTGTGGTTGACCTTTCGCGCAATTTTGGCCACCACAAGGCAATGATGACCGGTTTGGCTCATACCGTAGGTGAGCGGGTGTTCTTGCTCGATAGCGACCTGGAGGAAGAGCCGGAATACCTGCGGGCGTTCGCTGAACATATGAGATCGGGTTCGGCCGATGTCGTCTACGGTGTGCAGCCACAGAGGAAAGGCGGTTGGTTTGAGCGCATCAGCGGAGAGCTGTTCTACAGGTTTTTTGATGCTCTGACGGGTACTGCCCTGCCAAGGAATGTCGTGACAGCGCGTCTTATGAGCCGAAGATATGTTGATGCGCTCCTGATGCATGAAGAAAGAGAAGTATTCATGGCTGGACTTTGGCACATCACAGGTTTTCGGCAGCTACCCATGCAGATGACCAAACATAGCACGAGCGAAACGACGTATACGTTCAGAAAGAAGATGTCACTGCTTGTTAACTCTGTAACTTCTTTCAGCAACGCTCCCCTGATCGGCATATTTTATATCGGCGCTATGATTTCGTTGATTGCTATAGCGTATATCCTGTACTTACTTTTGCATTGGGCCTTCTTTACTCGGCCCCTCAGCGGCTGGACATCGGTCATCGCATCGGTATGGCTGCTTGGGGGAATGATCATCTCGTTCATTGGCGTGGTCGGCATCTATCTTTCGAAGATATTCTCCGAGACAAAGCGGCGCCCTTACACCATTGTGAGACACATTTATGCAAGACGATAACGATGCGATCTTAGAGAAGGTCGCAAGCTACTATTCCAGCAAGCTCGCCGAGCACGGCCAGTCCGCACGTGGCGTTGACTGGAACGGCGCAGAAGGCCAAACCCTTCGATTCGAGCAATTGAGCAAGGTTATTTCTCTGTCGAGGGAATTCTCGGTCAACGATTTGGGGTGCGGTTACGGCGCCTATTTCGACTATCTCCGATCGAGACATGATTTGCTTCATTACCGCGGCTTTGATCTTTCCGCAGAAATGATCTTTGCAGCGCAACAGCGTTTTGCAGGCAATGACGAGGCGCATTTTGCGGTGACTGGAGAACCGGATGCCGTGGCCGACTACGGGGTAGCCAGTGGGATATTTAATGTTCGTCTTGATAGCACTGACGATGCCTGGCGCTCACATGTGCTACGGACGCTTGATATGCTTAACAAGACCAGCCACCGGGGTTTTTCGTTTAACTGCCTCACATCATATTCCGATCAAGACCGAATGCGGGATTATCTTTACTACGCCGATCCATGTGACCTGTTCGATCATTGCAAGCGCACCTACTCCCGTGATGTGGCGCTATTGCACGACTACGGACTCTACGAATTCACAATAGTGGTGAGGAAGTCATGAAAAAACGACTAGTAATTTTCGGGACTGGCGACATCGCCCAGATCGCCCACTCTTACTTCTCAACGGACTCGGAGTATGAAGTTATCGCCTTCACAGTCGATGGAGCATATTTGAGCGAAGCTGAGTTTTGCGGATTGCCGGTCGTTCCATTCGAAGCAGTAACCGAAACGTTCCCTCCCTCTGACTGCGCCATGTTCGTCGCCCTGAGCTACACGAAGCTGAACGCGCTACGGCGCGAGAAATACGAGGCCGCCAAGGCTAATGGTTATGAAATCGCAAGTTATGTCAGTTCCGGCGCCAACGTGCTGAACGGCGGGCACATCGGGGAAAACTGCTTCATTTTTGAAGACAACACAATTCAGCCATTTTCCACTATCGGCGACAACGTGATACTGTGGAGTGGAAACCACATCGGGCACCATTCAACGATCGGCAACCATACATTCATAGCTTCACATGTTGTGGTATCGGGTGGCGTAGAGATCGGAGAGCAATGCTTCATCGGAGTAAACGTCACCCTGCGTGATCATATCAAGGTCGGGGATCGCTGCGTGATTGGCGCTGGCGCGCTCATTCTCGCCGACGCAGAACCCGAAGGAGTATATATGGCGCAGGCTACCGAACGCTCACGGGTACCCAGTACAAAGCTGCGGAAGATATGAGTAGGAGGCGGATTAAGCTGGGGCGCATATTCAGCGCGGAATCTAACTCCGAATGGATGTACTCACATGCTTCGGTGCCAATCGGTGAGCATCTCCACGATAATACATTCAAAATATACCTCAGCACCCGCGGCCGGCAGAATAGAAATTATACCGCTTACGTCACGATCGATATAACTCAGCCTAGGAAAATTTTTAGAGGTATTCGCAGCGCCGATGCTTCAGCCAGGCGCAAAGGGAGAATTTGATGACAGCGGTGCCATGGCCGACTGGTTGACCACACAAGCCAGCAAGAGGTATTTGTACTACATTGGATGGAATCTCGGCAGCACGGTCCCCTTTCGAAATTCGAAGGACTCGCACAATCTTGTGAAGGAGCTCCGTTCACAAGACTAAATTCCCCGGCCCGATAGTAGATCGGGCCGCCACAGAGCCACACATCTGCGCAACCTGTTGCGTCCTGCAGGACGGTGAGCTTTGGCGAATGTGGTATCTTTCCTGTACAGGGTGGGAGCTACGACGAGGGTTACCGGAGCACCGATACCACATTAAATACGCAGAATCCGATTACCATTGAGGTCGTATGAATAGAATAACCGAAAGAATCCCTTTCAACTGGCCCCACATGACCGGCAAGGAGCTCTACTATATCGCGGAGTCTCACTTTAATGGTGCGCTAGCCGGTGACGGTCCATTCACAAAGCGATGCCATTCATGGATTGAGGCACAGACAGGGTGTGCCAGGGCGCTGTTAACACATTCATGCACTGCGGCATTGGAAATGGCCGCTTTGCTGTTGGATATCTCGCCGGGCGACGAAATTATCATGCCGTCCTATACCTTCGTTTCGACGGCCAACGCCTTTGTCTTACGCGGGGGCGTGCCGGTTTTCGTCGACATCCGCAGCGATACGCTGAACATTGACGAGACTTTGATCGAAGAGGCGATCACGCGACGGACAAAGGCGATTGCCGTTGTCCACTATGCCGGTGTGGCCTGTGAGATGGATACAATTATGGCTATCGCGAAACGCCATGGCCTCAAGGTTGTCGAAGATGCCGCGCAAGGCGTTCAGGCCACCTACAAGGGGCGCGCCTTGGGAAGCATCGGCGATTTGGGCGCTTACAGTTTTCACGAGACGAAGAATGTTATCTCCGGGGAAGGTGGTGCTTTGCTCGTCAACGAGGACGCATACATCCCACGCGCTGAAATCATCCGCGAGAAAGGAACCGACCGCAGTCGTTTTTTCCGGGGGCAAGTCGATAAGTATACCTGGCAGGAAGTAGGTTCGTCTTTTCTGCCGGGAGAAATAATCGCCGCCTTTCTGTGGGCTCAACTGGAGGAGGCTGAGAGGATCACACGCGAACGTTTGGGAAACTGGCAGCGATATCACGAATTGTTGGCGCCTCTGGAAGCGAGTGGCCTCTTTCGGCGGCCGATCGTACCCGATGAATGCCAACAGAATGCGCATATGTATTACGTACTATTGAACGCTGAAATTGATCGAGAGAACCTGCTCGCTGAATTAAGGCAGATGAATATCGGTGCATTCTTTCATTATGTGCCGCTGCATTCGTCGCCGGCTGGCCAGCGGTATGGGCGTGTACATGGCAAAATGACTGTGACTAATAAGCAAGCGGCGCGTCTGGTTCGATTGCCGCTATGGGTTGGATTGACCAATCAACAGCAGGACCGCGTCGTTGAGGTATTAGAGAGTGCCGCGCGGTAAGCGCCTGAAAAATCGGCTCGATCCAATGCGCTGGCGATGATATGCCTGCCAATCGTTGGCAGGAGGAGTGTACATAATTGGTAGGACCATATATCCTTCTTCGTAGCTTGGTGGCTCGCCTTGCACTGGTATTCCGTGGGTTGCTCAGAGGCCTGACTCCTGTAAGCGCCAACGTCTTTTCGATCTTAGCAACGCGCGGGAGGCTTAAGTGAGAATGGCCAAGCCAAATCCGCTACGGCCATAACCGGCGCCGTTGTAGAGCATGTAAGTCTCGCCTTTCACAGAGAAGAAGCTTGGGTATGTTTGTTCCCGTGCTTCCCACTCCTGTTCTTCGCCGATAAACGGGAAATCGGTGTCGTCTCGGCTCCAGTAATGACCATCTTGCGAAAAAGCGCGCCCGAGCCGGTATCTCGAATAACGTCGAGCGTAGAACATTTGGTATCCATCGGAATGCTTACAGACCCAAGGCCTCGAAACAGCGAACTCCTCGCCGCCTAGGACAGGAATGCAAATTTCGTCGGATGGCGTCCAATTGATGCCGTCTGTAGAACTCGATTCACGAATCACATGCGTCATCTCAAGGCCGGTCTCTCTCCATTCAAGGTGTGTGCCATACCACATTCGCCAGCGGTCGTCGTCTTTCATGACGAACGGATAACCGACCGAGAACGGGTCTTGCTCGGAGCGTCCGATAACGGGAGCTTTGCGAATTCTCTCAAAGTGGTTGCCTTCAGCATCGCCCACAGCAACGCCGATGAAGTTGGTGAATGGGACAGTTTTTGTGAGCGTCCAGCCGAGATAGTAGGCTAGCAACTTGCCGTCGTGAGGAACGACACATCCGATCGTCACACCGTCACAATCGAAACCGCCGCGGGGACCAGGAGCGAAAAGCGGCCCGTTCACGTCTGAAACCTGGGTTACCTCTTCACCATTGATACGGAAATCGACGCTGCCAGCATGCGCGCGATTGTCTTTGTCTCGAACGCTGAAGAATACGCGAACTGTATCGTCATTGAGCGCAAGTGGCACCGGGTATGAAGCATGGGAAACACACCAGTCCCCAAGGTGCCGCGGCTCAAAGAGCCGGCCAAGTCTTTTCCAAGGCATAGCGTTTATTTCCTCTCTCTTCTGGCGAGGTAGTCCTCAACTGAGGTTAGCTCCTCTCGCAAAGAAGTGATCAATCGTTTCGGCTACCAAAAGGTTGATATCGCACCGACTTTATTGCTTTAGCGGGGCAGGTGGATTGCTACTGGTGAACGCTTGGTTGGCTACTAGGAAAGACCAAGAAATTCAGGATGAGATATGAGACTCCCGCGGCAGTTCCCGTTGTCACAAGAGCAGCCAACCATGACGAAACGCCGATCGACTCCTGTAGCCAAGTGAAGCTGACGGCCCCGGCGTAAGACAGCGCGCATGTGATCACATACTTTCTAAACTGGCCACCCGTCTTTTTTGAATCTTGAAATGTCCAGTTGCGATTTGCGATAAACGAAACGGTCATTGCGATTGGGCTCAGCAGCAAAACTGCTCTCCACGCTGGCCATCCAAGCGAGATGAGAAGCAGCAGCAGGCAGTAAGAGGTCGCGTTTTGTAGCAGCCCTACAACGGCAAATCGCCAAGCCGACTTGAGGTTCAACCGGATCAGCGCTATCTGCAGACGCTCCGATGCAAGCCCGCTTTCAGGAAGTTCATTTTGTCGATCTCGGGTCATCTCTGGACGATAGCGAACGAAACGACGCGAATCCATACCGCTTTCCGAAACAAGCGACAGAAATACCCTCCTTCGGACAGGCAACTCTCAGTTCGCGTGCCAACTTCTACAGCTGGGAGGTGCATCACGTTCGCTTGACGGCCGCGACAAACCTACTTCCTCCGATCGGGAAGGATATGCCGGCAGAGATAAGCCGGCGCTCCACTTCGAGAACGGCTTCCAGCCCAGAGTTAACAAACCCGGATATCTTTAACTCTGCGGCTGCGTCGAGGGTGTTAGCATCCTTCTTCTTCAGGCGAGCCAATGCCATAAGCGGCAACAGGAAGCTCACGAAAGAAGTCGTCCTCATAATGTTGAATCCGGCGTCCCGGCATTTGTCCTGAAGCTCCTGGGCCGCGTACCGCCGCTTATGGAACGAGCAATCATCGACCGCGCTCCAGAGGGCTGGATGTTGCGGAACGGACAGCAAAACGCCGCCTCCTGGCTTCAATGCCTCATGCATTTGGGAAAGAACGTCGGTGTCTTCGGTGATGTGTTCGAGGACATCGAACGCGCATATTAGGTCAAATTCTTCTCTGAACGGGATCTTTCTCGCGTCCATTTGGAGAACTTCGCCGCTCCCGGACAGTCGCTTTTGTGCTGGACCTAAACCACTAGCGTAGATCTCACTTCCGGTTATGACGCCGCTTGGGAAGGCTTGACGAAGGGCGACGAGAACGAATCCAGTGCCGCAACCAACCTCCATGATCCGATTGGCCGATGGAAAGAACTGTTTCGCCAGATCTCGGACCAGTCGGTTTCTGGCTTTGAACCAGAAGTTCTTGTTCTGCAATTGATCTAACTGCGCGTGGCTGGCGGCGTCCATTCCATCATTTTGCTCGGCGAGATCCGGGGCGAACGCAAGGTATCCTCCAACGGTCTCAGGCTCGAATCCGCAAGATACACACTTCCATGAGGCCGTATCGAAGCGCTGAGCACAGTTAAGGCAGAGTTTCATTCCTACGCTTTCACATCCTGAGATCGTGGCACCGCAGCTTTCTCATAATGATCTGGAGCGTTCAATGGATCGAACAGCCTTTTTCGCTTCGGTGCGAACCTCTATTTTGGAGGAAAGGCTTCCCATGATTAGCGCCCTTGAACACGCCGTCGCGAACTATGGATAAACCGCACAACTTTTTTCGGTAATCTCGCGTAAATAACGTGTAGCAGCCTCAGTAAATACGGATGCTTACGCCAGAAAGCAGGGAGTGCAACTGCGAACTGGTTCTGATGCACGAGTGTCTTTTCGACAAGCTTGAGTAAGTCACTGCTCGTCATTGCTTCGTGTGGAGCACTCAAAATGGGAATGGCATTCTCCATTCCCGCAGCAAGCAACCCTTGTCTTTCAACGACAGTCACAAAGAGGCGCTCCAGCGCATGCGCTGCGGTCCCATCAAGCTGACCATGCTCTTGGGCAAACATGTATTCTGTTTCTTTTTCAATTAAACGTTCAAGACCCGCACGTCTAAACCAAAACATAGATCCAGCAGCGAATCGGCGCGCAGGATGCCCTGCGCTACTTTTACCGTATAGCGCAATAAGGACTTCAGATATTCCAGCCCCGTTAATTGACGTTCGGCCATCAAGTGCCAACAAGTGTGCTTCCGGTGCAATCAACCCGACCCGATGTTCACGCTCCAAAAGACTATGGCCTAGAAGCCTGCCTTCTCCATCAACGCGAAGTAACGAAGCGCAGAGAAATCTGCGCCAGTCTGCACCGTCTACACGGTGCGGAGAATATTTCGTATGCAACTTCAAACCGATATCACTTGCCTGCTTTTCGTCCGCCCTCAGTGCTTTCAAAAATGGAAGAATGTCACGGCCACGATTATCGACCTCAAATTCTTCTGCCGAGTGCAAGTAAGATGTATTCGGGATAGCTGCCGGCGTGCTGCCCACAGGTCTTGTGATGACGAGACGAAAAGGTTGTTTGATGATCCGTTCCAGATCTTTGAGCATCTCTTCCCAGATCTCTGGATAGTAGACGTGCGCAAAAATTGTAAAGGCGGGCAATTGTTCATTCATTTTTCATTGTCCAGCTCGTCCCAGCCTCGAAGCTTCCACGCATTCGGAGGCGGTACAATACTAAACGATGCGACCACCGTTAACTTTGTCATTCTCATAGTTAAAAGAGGCTCTTAAGTCGTTCAAGTAGGCTATTTTGCTGACGTGCAGCCTCGTCTTCCTGAATTTTTCTCTCCATAGAAGTTAGCTGCTCGTGTAGAGAGCTATTCTCCGATTCAAGCCGCCTAATTTGATTTAAATGCGTATCATTGGCATCCTTGAAGACTGACAAATTATTTTCCAACTGTTCATGCAGAGAACTATTCTCAGACTCCAGCCATTTAATTTGCCGTAGGTATGTCTCAGACAGGTCGGATAGCGCGTTAATATGATCGACAAAGGAACGATCACTCAACCTATCAATGTAACTCGGAATTATCTGTGAGTGCCAATCTCGGTATGCGATCGGTCTTGGATCAGCATCCGACGCAAAAGTCATGAATGCAGCTTCTTGCATCGCGAAATCTAAATAATGCTCTTCAAGCAAGTCAAAATCCAGATGCGAGAAAATGTCTTCGAAAAGCCTACCTATAGACAGCCAGCGCAGATCAGCTGGAATTGAAAAACTGGATATCATTCTGATGCAAGTGGTCAGAGCACGAAAGCTGAGGTAGGCAAGAGAAATCTTGTTTTTGCACTCCCATTCCTGGTCAATAACATGAATGGCATTATCGCGTAAAATTATGTTCTGCGGTATCAAATCCAGAAATTGGCCGGATATTGACTGCTCGAGCCGCAATTTTCCGGTGGTCATTTCCCCGGAGCCAGCGTGCATTACCACGATATCTAAATATTCGCGAAGTAGATCAGCTACTTCTTTTGCGGTCCATCCAGGCGTTTGAAAGACTCTTATAAATTTTTCACTGAAGAGAGATCCAGAGTGATAAGCATCTTGCGGTAAGCGATGGGCGTACTGAGAAGAGTTAGCGGCCTGCTCAGCATCGGGGTAAATAAATTCGTTTGTAACGCCTATGCCATGGACATCATCTAATAAAAACTTAGCGGTTTTACAAAAACCAGGTCGTCTTGAGGTTGAAAAATGGTAGGCGAGCACGTTTTCTTCAAAAAGAGGGACTGCCCCGTCCGGGTACGATCTTCCGAGGACCAGAAAGGAGTTTGCCAATTCTGGAAGAAGCGAATTCTCGCCGACAGTTCCCCATGCTCTTTCCAGTGAGAACGATAGATTAAGCGAGGAGAGTTGCAAATCCCTTGATGAGACCTGAGCCGCCAGAATGCCTCCTTCAAATCCGTTGGTTCGATCGTATCCCGCTGGCAGGATGACGCTCGTGGGCAACTTGTAGTCGGGGAACGGCAGTGCAAATTCTACGTCTTCCAATCCGGCTGATTTTAACAATTGTTCAAGCGCAAGACGTCCGTATGTTCTCACTCCCGGTCGATTGTACAGATCGTGAACGCCGACAAAGGGAGATCCAATATGATCTTCCGGAGCTCCTGCTAAATATTTAAGCCCCAGTTGGTTTTCGATGGCAATAATAAGTACGCCACCCGGCTTGAGCAGTCGACGGGCAGTCTTCAACATCTGCAAAGGAGCGTCTTCGCTGCGATTGAACTCACCTGCGTACTCCAAGACACCGATCAAAGTGACCGCGTCGAAAAGAGCTTCCGTATCGAATTCTTCGAATTTGTCATTAATTACAGTGACATTTACTAGATCCCGCGTGCGCTGTGCAGCAATAGCAGCCCGTCGTTGACTGCCCTCCAGGGCCAACACGTTTGCACCATTTTCTCCAAGAAATCGCGTTATGGCACCGCAACCTGCACCAATTTCAAGCACGCTCCCTCGAAGGAGGCGTGCGATCGGCCTCAACAGATTGCCTCTTGCGGGACTCAAATGATACGTGGTCGGCCAATCCTTGCTAGCGGTTCGCAATTCTTGGGAGAAAAGAGAAACATCGGCCGCCTCTTGAAGCGTTCGGAGGAGATTTTCCTCCGTCTCATCTCCATCGCTGTAGCCAAATGATGTCGCATCTTCGCGCGCCCAGACGCCGACATCAGGCAAGAACGAATAGCCCTTCGAGATCAGATATGTGTCGTACCTGCTCATGCAAGACTCATGCGCATGTTAAGATTGGTTAGCCCGAAGAACCGTGAATCAGTCCCGACAGTGATGTGAATAGCGTCATATCTTCTGTCATGCGGGATTATCTCCTCACCGTTTCGAGTTGCCAGACCTAATGAAACGAAAAAATCCCCCTCTCCGAGAGAGCATTCGAATTCCACCGTCGCAACAAAAGTTGTGCCTTCTGTGTAGGCATCTACGGGCGCCGCGCATTCAAGCAGTTCGGAGTTACTACCATATAATGTCACGCCGTCTTTAGTTTTTATGGTCACGCCAAGGATCGGCCGGATAAGGGGGCGTACGATCTTCACCCCAACCAAGAGCTTCACTTTGGATCCCTCGCTAATCATCGCTGGGAACGCAACGCCTTCGCTTGACAGATGAAAATCCGTTATCTGCGCGGATCCATCACCCCACCGGTATTCGTAACTATTGTAAAGTGGGCGCGTTGCGAACGGGTCCGAGGCTACGCCGCCGAAGTCCACTTCTCTCCGCTCAAGTGCCGCACTGTCATTATCCGAATTCGTCTCTTTTTTCTCAACATCTTGAGAATTTTGCCGCTCCTGGCCTCTCCCAAATAAAAGATCGAGATATTTGTTTACGACATCCCGTGGCTTCCCCTGTAACACCATTTGCCCTGCATCGAGCAAAACAGCACTCGAGCAATGTGTCACGACCTGCTCGCTGCTATGCGTGACCAGAAGAATGCTGGTACCGGAGTCTTTTAATTTACTCAAACGTTCAAAACATTTTGCCTGGAACTTGGCGTCCCCTACGGCGAGCGCCTCGTCGACTATTAATATCTCCGGGTCAACTTGCGCCTGCACTGCGAACGCTAGACGCACGATCATTCCGCTAGAGTAGGTTTTTACGGGTTGATCAATGAATTGCCCAATATCCGCAAAGGCGGCAATGCTGTCGAACCGGTCATCAATCTCTTTTTGAGTCAGACCAAGCAACGCTGCATTGAGATAAACGTTCTCCCTTCCGGTGAAATCCGCACTGAAGCCGGACCCCAATTCGAGAAGAGCTGCGATGCGACCGCTCGTTTCTATCGTCCCGCCCGTAGGCGCCAGCGTTCCGGCAATGATCTGCAAAAGAGTCGATTTACCCGATCCATTGCGGCCAACAATTCCAACCGTCTCCCCACGAGGAACTTCAAAACTAATGTTCTTCAAAGCCCAAAATTCGCGGTGGAAGTTTCGTCGGCCACGAAACAGCATTTGTTTCAAGCGATCTTTTGGATCCTCGTAGATATTGTAGCATTTGCTGATATTGGAAATTCGAATTGCGCTTTCGGATTGCATTACGTACCTTTTATCCGTGTCGGAGCTCTGCATCAGGTAAATCGATGGCCAAGCAGCCTTCCCAAATACGGTCGCACACGATCCAAAAGAGGGTTAGATCGTATTACTTCCTGGACATTGCTGCCCTCCAGATGATCAATAACAATATTGTCGATAAAATATCTACGCAAAGCATCATCTTCCAGCAAAATCAACTCGGGAGAATCTATATTCCGCCGCTCCATTGAAGAAATAAACTGACGTATCATCCAGAATACTTTATCATTGCCCTGCAAGTTTATCGAGCTGTGAAGTTTTATTGCGTCGGCTACCCACGTTGAGGGATGTTCGTCAGCGTAAAATTTAACACCTTCAAAGCGACGCATGCCCGTCGCCAACACCCAGCATATTTCAAAAAGCATCCAGGCCCGATTACTCGATATCGTATTGCTACCATGAACGCGGTATTTCATAAGTGGTTGATTTACTAATATGCAGTCGAATTTTTCGGCTGCGCGGAAAAGGAAGTCCCAATCATGGGCAAATCTTAGATTTCTCATTCCGCCAATATCATTGAAGAGCCGGCGAGTAAAAATCATGTTGCTCGTCGTAGAAACGAAGTTTGAAACCAGGAGGTTCGTTGCGAAATCGTCAGACGTTAAAAAAGATGCCGTGGTATCCGGTATCGGCCAGGGCTGCATATTGGACCAACCTTCTTTCGTCCCTAGCACGACCCCGTTTTCATCGATTATGTCGATCCAAGTCGCAGCTAAATCAGCTCTCGTCCTCTCAAGCTCTCCTATGCACGTGCTGAGGCGATCCGAGTGAAAGACGTCATCGGAATTCAAGACGGCAAGAAAATCTCCTTTGGCAAGTTCCAGCCCCCGATTTATTGCGTTGTGGGCTCCAGCATTAGCTTGCTCAATCACTGTCATGCGGCTGTCGGCGTACGCGCGCAGTACCTGCGGAGAGCCATCTTTAGACCCATCATCGACCACGATTAACTCTAAATCGACGTTGGTTTGGTCCAATACGCTTTGAACAGCCTCGCCTATAAAATGTTGATGATTGTAGCTCGGGATGATCACTGATATCTGAGTCATTCGTACAGTGCCCTATTAGCCAATATCCACTCCCATGTCTCTCTTAATCCCAACTCAAGCGGTATTGGAGTGTAACCTGTGCGCTGAGCGAGTTTTTCGATGTTCAAAACGTTATAGCTGACGTCAACGCTACGCTCTGGTAAGCGCCGAACTTCCAGCGTGTGCCCATGCTTAGACACCAAAGGTAATATATGCTTCTCAAGCAAATCTACCGTCGATGTGCCTACTCCGCTCCCGATATTGTAGATCTGACCCGGTTCACCAATGTTTATTAGATCCGCGATTGCGTTCGCAACATCGGTTACGTGGACATAGTCTCTGACCGGAGATCCGTCGCCAAACAAATTAACCGGTTTACCGATTGCCGCAGATGCCAAGGCTGTTGCAACAAGACCTTGTCCCTTAAAGGGTATCTGCCCTGGGCCGTAAGCATTTGCTGGCCGAACTATAAGGGCCGGCAAATTACGCTGGGCAACGTGTAGCTTAATCATGTGCTCTAAGATGAGCTTAGTGGTTCCATAAAGCGAGATAGGGGCCGTAACACTATCCTCCACCAGCGGAATCTTTTTCAGACTCTCACCGTAGACCGTGCCCCCTGACGACACGAAGATGAATCGCTTAATGCCATTCTTCAGGCATTGCTCCATCAACATGACTGTCGGTGCGATATTTGTCTCATACTCAGCGGTTAAGTCTAAACTTTGACTGAGCTGCAAGCTCCCATGTGCAAGATGTACAACGACATCAACTCCCTCCAAGGCGCGATTAAGAGTGTCGCCGTCGCGATAATCACCAACGTAGAGCGCGGCATACACATCTTTGATAGCCGCCTGACTTCTCGCTAGACTCACCACCTCATTGCCAGAAAGCGCAAGGACCTTTCCTAGGTTCCGACCGATGAAGCCGTTTCCGCCAATCAATAGAATTTTAGCCATCGTTTCTCTCGGCGTACGCCAGTGAAGCTTTGTCGAAGCACGCAATATACTGTTGCGCGATGCGGTCGCTGGAAAAACGTTCCAATATGCCTGATGATTGCTGTAGTAAGGAAGCCTTATATTGTGTCAGATTTTTGTGCCATTCATCGAATATTAGCTCTCGCTCCTGTCCGTCCAAGTCAACGGGGATTGTCACACCACCTTGATAATCATCCAGAACCACGCGAATGTCGCCTGTGTCAGTTGCAAAAACAGGGACAGCGAAATTGAGGACCTCTAGCATGGCGATCGGAAGCCCCTCATAAGCCGACGTTATGACGAGGCCAGAAGTCACGCTCGCCAGCTCTAAAGTGTTTGAAATGTATGGTATCCGCAGAACATTCGTGAGGCGTTCCCGCTCTATAAATTCGGCGCACTCAGCCGCGAGCTCTCCATCACCGATGAGGACATATATTTCATCTATTCTACCGAGGCGAGATTTTGCCAGCTTCAAAAACTCGATAGGTCTTTTTTGATTGGTTAGACGCCCCACAAACGTGAATATTCTACCGTCTGCTGGCAAACCGAGTTTTCTTCGAACACTCGCATCCGATAGCAGTCGCGACTTAAATTCTGCAATCCTAGACGCATCGACTGCCGAGTAGATTAGATCGACCTTCTCAATTGGTAACGCCAAATCGTTTACGAAACGGTCCTTGATCCTTTGATTGATTGCAATAAATCGATCAAAGGTACGTATGCCGGGCTCATGATAGCGGTTTATCCACCCCTCCCGAACATCGTAAACCTGTTGGTCAACGATAGGGATATCCCTGAATAAGTTCCGAATGTTATGCGCGTTATCGCCCAACCAGGGCGATCCATTGCAGATCCAGATAAGATCGGGTGATAACCACGATCTAAATCGAATAAGCAGCCGCAGATATTCTGAGTGCGGAACGATCTCAGCCATCTCAATCACTCTCGCACCTGCCTGCTGGAACTGCGCGGCTAAGCTCCCCTGAGATGCGCGCAGGCGCTCCATCGTTATGACTACAAAGTCATAGTGGTCGCGCAATTTTCTTACTATCTCGATCGTATTTCTTTCAACTCCACCGACGGCAACGAAGATCGGAAAGATAAAAACGCATGGCTTAGTTTTCTCAATTTTAGGCAGTCTTGGGGCAGCCGCGACATAGTTCCGCGGGCTGGCACCAGGTGTGTGGAACCGCGCACTCTCTTGGTCATAAATTATGGGCTGATCGAAAATCTCAGCAAGAGAGACGGCCATGAGGGCCGATGCCGTGTCACCGACATTTGTCCGGTAGATTTTGCCTGTAAGGTCAGCGATGGAGCGATGGTTCAGAAGATCATGCAACACTCGGTGAGAGAAAACCGTACCGTTGCGACGGCCCTGCCAGTGTATCAGAGGTCCATCCTCGAGACTTAAAGAGATAAGAGCGACGTCACAATTATTCTCGATAACGGTTAGCCATGCGCCGATGATGTGATCAGAATTTGGAAACTCCTCGGCAGCCGAGAACCAAAGGTAGCACATATCTGCTTGTGGCTCATGTCCAGAATCATTTTCGGCAAGCAAGCCACCCTTCCCATCATGAACGAATATCGGTGAATCGGCGCCCATTAGACTGCGGAAGTTTTCGACCATCTCGCCGTACTCATCTTCGGCGTCCACGATCAGCGCTAGACGACTGTTTGCCATGCGCGTGCCTGGGACACCAACCACTAACGGTTGCTTCCGTCGCAGATGCAGGACATCAAAGAGTTTTTTTAGAAGGTACCGTGGATCCTCTCTCAGCCAGTACAATATGCGAGAGATGCGGTATTTTAAGGTACTCCCAATGTTCTTTGTGGCATTTGCTGACTGATCGATTCGGCCGAGCAGCTCTAATTCCCGATAGGCACGGGTTTGCGCTTCCGAAAAAGCTGTTCCGGTATAACCCGCTGAAAGTGCGTCGAGAACCTCGATTACCTCGGCCCTGCTTAGATCTGGATTTGCTTGAGATTTCGCAGAGACGAATTCCCAGTATGGATCCCAGGCTCTGTTAAAGTGCCTCTCCATCGCGAGGGCGAGTATTTCAGGTTTCGAAGAAAGTTTCTTAAGCACGCCAAAATCATACATCGCTCGAAAAAGGAGGGTATAGCATAGCGTAAGATGAGAGGTTATCGTTCGAGCTGAACGCGTTCCGATAACTGACACCAAATCTTCGAGCGCGTTTAGCCGCGCAACCAGTCCGTCAACTCGCTTCTGCCATTCGACAGATGGTTCGCGAGTACCTCTTGATCCCAACTTTGACAGGGCTGTTTCGAGCAAGCCTATGCCCAGCATTTGCCCCACGCCCGGGTGAATATCCCGGAATACCACGGCCATCTCACCCGACGAGGTCTGGCGCTTGCAAAATCCTTTTACCTCGTACGGATGATAGTGCTGACCCCGAGCATCGGTAGTGTAAAATATCTTCATACCCTGCAATGATAGACGATACCCTAGTTCCGTGTCCTCAAAACCATATTTATCAAATCTATGATCAAACAATGCCGCCTGTTTTAGTAAAAATGACCGATCGATACAAATGTTGCACGTATAGAAGTGCCTAAAATCAACAAAAGAATTACTCTCTAGTCGATTAAAACTAAACTGCTCATTCCCAATCTCGGTAATGTGCGTCATTAAATGGTTTAATTTCAAGTCGTCAGCCCATTCGACAAGGCCTAGAGTTGCTACTGATTTGCCAAGCTCACGTCCAAGTCTCGCATGAACATTAATTATTTGCTTGTCGGGAAAAATGTCATCTCCGACCAATAGTAGCCTCTCACCACGGGCTCTGAGAATTGCTGCATTCCTCGCCGCGGAGGCCCCACCATGATCATTTCTCAGAACAACGATTGGCAGATCTGCAACGCTTTCTAGGTATTCTACAGATCCATCATTTGAGCCATCATCCGAGAATATCAACTCGAAGGGATATTCCGAGTGGAGAGCAACTTCGCGCCACGCTGAGACGGCCTTTTGGAGCAGAGATATCCTGTTATAGGTCGGAACTATGACGCTGATTTCTGGTGTCGTTCGAGATATATCCGCAGCTGAAACGCTCCGATTGACGTCGGTAGTTTGTTCACGATATTCATTCTTGATCCAGGGAAGGTCCAAGGAGGAGTTTATATGCCTTCCCTCCAGCCTTCCGTGCAACTCGTAATGCACCAGCGGAGGTACGTTGAGTGAAGCAACATCCGGATATCTTTGCAGATAATACGCGGTATTGAACTCCGAGCCAGGATTCCTAAGCTCCCTCCACCCAATTGCGAGATAATGAGCTAGAGCGTCTACTCCTGCATTTTTTACATCGGGGTAGTTCTCATGATACCACTTCGCATTAAAGAGGCGACTCTTACGCAACGCTGCTCGCCACTTGTAATGCTCTGCAAGATCTTCGACTTTTTGCCCCATTGCCAGAATGATATTCACCATACGTCTCGATTCCTTTGCAGGCTTTTCATCACAATACGTCGGCGAATCCGCGACGCGTCTTCTGAAACCAAATGAACCCTAGCAAAGACACAATTATACTAGCCATGTAGTAAAGCGCGAGATACCGCAGTGGGGGCGAGGTCCCCCAGATTAGTACATCTCGGCTGGCTTCAATAACAAAGGTTAATGGGTTGAGATACATTAGGGGTCTGTATTTCTCGGATATGGCTGTAATTGGGTAAAACAACGGCGAGAGAAACATAAGAGTCGTTATGATAATACCTGTTATTTGCGAGATATCCCGCAAGTAAACACCAGTAGCAGCAAGAAACCATGACAATCCCATTGTCATAAAAACTAATGGGATCAAAATAAAAGGAAATAAAACTACCGAAAGAGGAACACTGCCGAGCAAAAACGTCTCGGCTACTAGAAGGACAATCAAGCTAACAATTGTGTGAAAAAGTGCGCCTCCCATTGAAACCCATGGTAGAATTTCGAGTGGGAAGATTACCTTTTTGACATAATTCGGATTATTCACAATAAGAGAAGGCGCGCGAGTAACGCATTCAGCAAACAAACCGTGCACGACCATCCCGGTAAAAATAATGACAGCGAAGTCGCCGGTATCATGTGGCTCTGTCGTTCCCCATCTAGATTTGAACACAACCCCAAAAATAAATGTATATACAACCAGAAGCAGAATTGGATTAAAAAATGACCATGCAAGCCCCATCAATGATCCACGGTAACGGCCAACGACTTCTCGCTTTGTCATGGTAGAGATGATGGCACGGTTGGTCCATAAGCTGCCAATCAACGCACGCGAATCTAGGATTCTCTGATAAATCACACCGTAACTCCAGATTGGGGACGTGTCTGGCATACCTGCCGCAGGTGCTTTACAGGCAACCGGATACAATCTCAACCTGATTCGGTGGCAGCTGACCTTCTGAAGCGCAACACAGCGGCGCGGCACTCATATTGGATTGAAGTTGGCAGACTTCATCGTCCCGCGGGCAGAGATGCTGAACCACCCCGGGTTTGCCGCAGAGCGTTTGGTTTAAGTTATTCCGCCATGGCTGGCACATCCGGCATGGCGTCGCGGCGTTCTTGGGCCTCTGCTGAGGAGGTCTGGGTCATTGGCGAGCATCGCTCTACTGGTGAGCGCAAATATTATCTCTCCAATCTTCCCGCCAAAACTCCGCTCAAGCAGCTCGCCGGCGCTATCAAGGCACACTATGCGAAGAAGGCGCGTCAGCAACTCAAGGAAGAACTCGGCCTTGATCATTTCGAAGGACGCTCCTGGATCGGCCTTCGCCGGCACGTGTTGATGACGATGATCGCTTAAGCCTTCCTATAATCTCACCGCCTCATACAAGCGGCAGGGAGAAAAAAGAACCAAGGCCCTTCGCCACAGCCAAGCCTTCCAGCGGCCCGGGTGGCTATTCTAAACGCGCTCGAACAGCCCCGCCAAATTTCTGCCCGCACTGCAGGAAATCCATCCTTTCTAAAAATCTGCCAAAGTAGTGATGGGCGCTGTCGTCGGTGCTTTGCTTGTTCTGTTTGGGATTTGTGTCGGATCGCTCTTTGTTTGGGCGAGCGGCACCGTTTCTGCGATTGTCCGCCCTTGATTGAACCTTTGAGGCTGGCGCGATCGTCAGCCTCTAGGCCGGTAGCCATATGGCGGTTAACTGGCAGCGGCTGGAGTCAACAATGAGAAGTCCGGCATAACAGCAGGCTTTTATGCTGATGCGCAATCATATATGGCTTGGCGCTCGCCGTTTTGCGCCGATGGAAATTATCAAGTGTGCTCGATGTCCCTAACTGCGCTCGCCGAAACTTCTTTTACACCGTCACAAACCATGCCGGTCTATCTTATCAATATCGACCGGGCAGCCGAACGACTGACGGAGATTCAGCGGCAGAGCGATGAGTTCGGTT